>OMLO01000580.1_pt1 | contig 24618 bp, 35 predicted proteins | sample 1674811 | NCBI WGS metagenome assembly OMLO01 (sample SAMN06265003, study PRJEB25207) | coral metagenome | isolation source: Coral host | place: Mexico:La Bocana,Puerto Morelos, Mexico | collected 2008-11-13
TCATGCCTGAGTTGTGAAAACGACTTGCAATTTTCAAAAAAAAAAGAGGCAGTAACCGAAGATGAACTCCGCCAGGCCAATGTACCTGTTCCAACCGGTGCTGAAAATTTGAGGATCGTCTCTGTCAAACTCATTCCTTTCATCTTGAAACAGCCCGGCCTGTGCTGAGATGCCGAGTGTGATCCAGGCGCAAAGTCCAAACCTGCACAGACTGTCAACGCTTGATAAGCAGGGCAGGGTAATTCTCGTCATGTTCACCCAGCCTCGACTCGAAGGTGACATCTCGAAGTAGCAAACCGCAACCATGGCTAACCGCACCCATTGTCCGAAAACACGGAGGAGAACTTTCAACTGTCAAATTGAATTTTGATCACATCTCTTTCAACATCTTTCAACCAATGGCTCCCTAGTTTCCCGACTCCCAGCTGAAACAAAAAGTTGTTTTTGCAAGCATGTGGCAAATCTCTCTATTGGGTTTTATGACCCAGGAACGAACAAACAGTGGCCTCCCAAGCCACTTGTTGACCTCGTCACGCCAAAACAAAATTGGACCAAAAATGAATGAAATGGCAAGCTGTCTTCACGACCAACTCTAACAATCATTGAGCGGGCTGGCAGGCTGGCATGTAAAGTTCAGTTGTCGTCCCGTGGCCTCAGAACAAAAACCCCTGAAGTTCATGTAAAAAAACTATTCTCATTATATAACGTTACGGTTTGGATTCAGGGAGCGGCTCAGCGACATGTTGCAACGCTGCAAATTTCAGTGGGTGCACTTTGACAAGACAGCACTCCATGTTCTCGTTCGTCAACTTCCTCCTCACGGCTGGCGGCTGGCAACGAAAATAGTGCTTCAGAATGATTGAATATATGCATTGCGAGTGCAACATGGACAGAATCACTCACCTGAATGATGAAAAAGACATCGTAGGCTCCGACTCCAGCGTTTGACTATTATCCGGAAGAGCAACAAAGAGATTGCGTTCAACTTCAAAAGGAGTTGCTACCACGCGGGCCATGTCTTGCGCCACCACTCGACGACCTCCATCAGAAAAGATTGGGACAGCAAGAGTTGGATCCAGGATCGTCACCTTGTCTTCCAGGAGCATCCTTGACACCAGGCTGAATTTTTGAGCAGCCAATGATCAGAACCAAAAGAGATCACGTCCCGGCCCACTAAATTCCAAATTAAGACTCTACTTGGAGGGCCGGGTCGTTTACTACATAGATGCAACACATGCTATATAGATAGCTTGCTTGCAAATGACATAGCTGACATAGCGGCAAGTGCTGTACATGCACTTAGCTAACTTATGGTCTTGAGCCACTTAGTCGACTTAGAAGGGCTGGTAAGTCGACTTAGCTAATTGAGCTAAGTCGATTTACCTTTGGATTTTGTAAGTACCCTAAATACGCTAAGTCTTCTATATCCAAGGATGCCCTTGGCATTTTTCGAAAAAAAAATATTCAAAGCTCATGTGTTTCTGGGACAAATCTCAAAATCTATATGTGTAGCCTGCTTGATTTCCACCCAAAAAATGGATTGCTGTGGCCTAGAGCATGCAAAACTTTAGAAAAGTGAGAGGCTATGCACTTATATCAGTTAAATCCAACGTCAAAAAGACCGACTGTGCGCTGAATGACGTTCAACAAAAGCAAGTGTTCTACGGTTCAAAACTGTTTTTGGTCTTTAAACTCATCCCGTGCTACGATGGAAAAAAAAGGATATACCCATCCAAACAAAGTGAATTTGTATTCCTTGAATATCAAAGAATGGTTTTGACGGAAAAGAACTATTAAACCTGGTGATATATGTTTTCAATTTCAGTGGAAAAAAACAATTTTTGAGGTTTAGCTTTTAAACCGGCTATTTGTTCACAAAGTTTGGGCATTTCAAAAAAAGGTCATATATATATATACATATCTATCCTTGACCTCAGAACATTTACTGCGCCTGCAATTGGCTTGGCGTGGCAGCCTGATCAAGGCAGTGAGTGAACACACCAATTCCACAGGGATTGCAAAGGCACCCAACACTGGAACTTAGAATCTTGCAGTACGAACATGTAAGAAACCACTGTATCACAATCCAATGTCTCCATCTTTAAGAGTTTCACCAGCACAATATCTAACTTGACAGCATGGTTTTTCCGCTTCGCTTTTTGTTGCGCGCTTTTTGAAGGCCACAGCTTTTAGAAATCAAAAAGAAATTCTCATGAGATTTCATGATAACATGAGTTTTCTCCGTTGAACGTTTTTTGTGGTGAATGCAACGCGGTTTGAGACATGCAAAAAAACGTGCATGTAGACAACGCTTTCTTTGGGGTATATATGTGCAATTACAACATATCATGTGTCCACTCTGTGATTGAAACTCATGTGGAAACATATCATATCATATTACAACATATCATATAACAACATAACATATTACAACATATCATATCATATTACAAGATATCATATTACAACATATCATATCCACTATGTGCAATTACAACATATCATATTACAACATATCACATGGAAACTCATGTGATTGAAATCATCCCACTTGTGACTCCCATGCCAATTCTCCAAACATGCATTGCGCAACGCAGCGTGATATTTCCAAGCCACACGTATATGAGTCTGATGCTGTACAGTCAAACTTCTCTATGCGCCTACGTGTCCAGTTTATAAACCACAGTCCCTATATATCAACATGGCCACTCCATGAATGAAACAATTTCAGGTAAACAAAGGCAGCTTTTTTCAATCTTTGAGGAACTGCGGTTGACTGGTTTCTCTTAGAACTAGTAGTCATACAACTTGTACCCCGTCAAATCAAGGTGTAAATCCTCAACATCATCTTGGATTTTCTGCAGCCACTGACGGCACTCTGAGGACTTCTCCTTCTTGACCAACTCATTCACAATGAAAGAATGAAAAACTTTCAATTCTTCAGACTTTTTCTGGAACAACGTTGGATGATTTTGGAAGGCAATGATGTCCATCTGCTGGCAAGGAGCCAGAGCAATGGTGGTGATGTTAACATCAGTGAGATCAGAAACATTGCAATCCTTGATTTTCGCAATGTGAGCCTTGGCCAAGATCAAAGCCATAGCCTCCCAACCTTCTTTCCAGATCATGTTTTTCTCTGGGCTTAACGTTTCCAAAACCCACCGGGTCAAATCCTTGCCGTGCTCCAAGCTAGATTCAAGAACACGACTATCGCGCAGGGCTGAAGCCAGGCGATCTATTGACTCAACAGGGTTGGCCAAATTCATGGCGAAGATCAAAAGACAAACTTGACCTAGGTAATCTCTGAAATGGCTGTAAGCAAAAAAGCTCATGGGGTGACCCATTTCATTTCCTTGGATTCCTTGCGAGCACACGCCCAGCAAATGGTATATATAGGCGAGCCAATCGATACGGAAAACCAGAAACATATTTGTTATGGGGAATTAGAAAAATCCATTGTCAAAATAATGAAAAGTTCTTCATGACATGCCCAGCCATATACCGCAACCGCACCCCCATCTTCAATGGATGTTCAAACATGCATCCATTCATGTTCTTGCGCGAAACATTCTTCAACAAAAATCATGTGTGCATCAAACCTCCCAAAGCCTCAAGAGCACCATGTATTGTTGAAACCTCTGGTGGTACTGATGTTGTCATCATGACAGTTGTCAATGCCAACTTACAAAAACAAGTGGAAACCTGTGGAGGGTATACATAAGTTGCCTCAACAAACTATTGCACAATGGTATATCAAAAAAGTTATCCATATATACACCGGGTCTCCAAAAGCTTTTGTGATGCCCTGTATTCACCTTTGAAATATCCCCCCCCACACACACAAAGAAAAACTAGTCGTGTTTATTCTTCCTAGTATCGACATCGAAAGCTGCCAACGTCACTGGAGAGAGAAAAAGGGGGAAACAAAATGATATCAAACCCTGTCAAAAGATCAGTGTTTGCTGTAACCTCTGACAACATCAAAAAAAATCATGTTCCAAAACAATGTGCCAATATTTGACTTTGTAAATATCGCCATGTTGTAGAAAAAACGTTTCGTTGTTTGAATCTCTTTGATGAAAACTGTTTTCAAATTTCCAATCAACAGTCTTGAAAATGGAACAGTAGCCTAATACCAGACTGCGTGAAGCAGGAGTCAGCTGCCACCCAAAGCTCTTTTTGCAATCCAAAAAATGAGTCCATCGACCTGCGAGCAAATGCCCAGCAAATGTGGAACTGCGAGAAATTCCCAGCAACTCAAGCATGATCTGCACTTAATCTCATGGATGGTGGCCAGCCTGTTTCAGGAGCTATCACAACATGGCCCTCCACACTCGTGCTGTAGATGCAAGGTTTCAGAATCGACGCAGTGGAAACAAACATAGTCTCGTCATGTTGAATCTTGAATCTGTTCACTGTGTCAGTCTGCTCATATTTGGAAATCATCGTCACTGCCGTGTCATTATAGAGACATTGAAACCACAGTTCTGCCACGCACTCTCCAAATCCTGGGATGTCAACAAGGCAAACATCACCGCGTTTACAACGGTTGGCCCAAACTGATGTCCAGAGCTGATGTCGCAAAAATGGCAGTCTGAAGTAATGCGCAAACGCATCACACAGAGTCTTGGGTGATTTCACCCAGTTCGCCAGCTTGTCGTCGCCATATCCCTTGAGGTCTTCCAAATGACTTAGGACAACATCTCGCAGTAAACTTTTTTCGACACCCGCTGTGCCGGTCTGTAACTGGTTTCCGTATCGTTTGACCTCCTTATGCCTTCGTTCGTGTACAAAACATTGCTGCAATGTACCGAATCTGTCCAACATATCAGGCAAATGCAGCGCGTAGTGCGCCTTTGGCAGATATTTCTGCAGTCCGTAGGCTGCCTTGGGTGAACAAGGGATGTGAATGCACAATTATCAATTTATCAGGTACCACATTCAAACTGCTAAAGTTAGAAAAAAGGTTTGGCATTTACCATCACATATCAATTTTAGTCATGCAAAACAATCAACTTCTCAAGACATAAGCTGGATACCATTACTCTTCGCAAGGGGTCAACCATCAGGAACCGTCATACAGTACAAACATGTCAAATCAAGCAGGCTACCTTGAAAGACAGGAGGTGGCGCCGGATGCGCTCCAACAAGACTTGCCCTTGAAGAACTCCAGCAGCTGCTGGACGCAAACTGTCCAACACATCTGCCAAATTCAGATATGATGCGATGCTCGGTTGGATGTGTCTGACCCTTTCCCTGGGGATCAGTTGCAAAAACAGCCGCAAACACGGATACAGGGCCAGAGCTTCAGAGCCTGTGCACTTGAACCCGTCCTCAAACTTTTTGCCAAATGAATTTGCGATACTCTTTCCGCTCGATCCCACTGCAAACGGCCACACTGTTGATTGCAAGAATCGATGCATCTCAGTTTGCTTCACCCCTGCAGTGGATAACCTCTCCATCAAGAAGGTCACTTCTACTTGAAAGAGCCCTGACACGAGATAAATGTGCATCGGGTCGAATGCCGTTGAAGAAATGGGCTTCAGAATTGTTTGTATGAACTGATCCTGGAGAAGGCCCTGAGGGCAATGGTTGAAACCTAAAACAGTTTCCAAGTCCTCAAGCTCCTTTTTGGTACTGGTAGCAGCTTTATCTTTCAAATGGTTGACAAAGTTGAAGATTGAGCGGTCAGTGTGCAGCTTCAGCTGCCCAAACTCTAAGGAGTCATGAAGAACCAATCCCTCTGTGTTCTCCGGTGAGTACCGTCTCTGCACACAGTTCTGACAGAACATACAAAGGAGTTTGCCCCCCGCCCCCTTGTTCTCGAAGAACTGTTTGAGGGCAGATTCGTCCGCCACAATGTGTCCAACCGAAGCAGGCAAAGACATGTAGACTGCATCAGGAAACGGCAGCTGGACCCCCTGCCTGAAGTCCAGGCCTTGTTTGTAGAAAATCTTCAAACATTCCCTTGCAATTTGAGACATGCCGTTCTTCACCTTGTTCACCGTCTCTGAACGAATCAGTGAAAAAAAAACCATGAGCTCTCCATGGAGAGCTGCATGGGGCCAAGTTGCCTGATCGACCAGTATATGGCCTGGACCCGACGTCTGTTGTCACGCTTTAAATTGTTCCCAGGTGAAATTTCATCGGCATATAGACACACGGTTAAAGGCTTTTGAATCGTTGGCCTCTCTTTCACAAGCATCTGCTGAACAGCTCTCGCAAACTTGGGGCACTCAGAACAGGCGTGCCAGAGCATCGCCTGCGGCGAAATGAAGTCCACTGACACCGCTTCGCCATTTTCACCAACCAAGGTAAACCGTTGCATCAATTTACCATACGGAGTGTTTGTGTCAAACGCTGTGTCTCGCGATCGCTTGATTGATGTCCTGCTGGTTCCCGTTGTTGCTAGCTCATCGAGATTGCTCTTGCAAACTGTTAGAACTTCTTCCAACGCTCTTTGACTAATGAATGATTTGCGTCCAAATTGCGACAGGTCCATTGCATGTCACATGCGGTGCGAGCAGTGCCCTGCACACCACTGCCAGTGCGAGCGTTTGCCCTGCTCCAGCGTCAAACCATGTCAAACCATGATAGTGGACCATACTACATTGAGGCAATCAACATCAAATTTACAGCTGATAATCTTTCATTTCTCCAAAAAATATCCAACCTCTTTTTTAGTGTGGTTATATTGAATGATTCCTGTCAAAAGTTGACATAGGATGATGCTTCAGTTCCCAATCACGGTTTGGATTTTTAACATGGTCATGCTCACCCATATCCATCTACATATGCTTTGATCATGGAGGTTGTCATGTTGTCATGTCTTGATAATGGTCTGTTGACCAGTGTCTGAAACAAAAACAGCTGATATCAAACAGTGACTTTGCTTTGCATGCATCACCAAGTTCGAAAGAAAGGTTTGGAGAGGCAATGAAGTCTTCACGCTGAAAAAAAACCGTTCCACACTATAGAGTTTACATGGCTGTCTTTATTGGAGAAACATGAAACAACATCTGTTTGATGCATGGGTTTTCTTTCTCCATTTACGACAGGTAAAGTGCAGCAAGCTAATGTGAGAATTCCATTTATCATATACGAATTGCCCATCACATCATTGGGTTGTGAAGATATCAACTTAGAATGGTTGAAAACTAATGTCAGCTATACACGGCTATCGCACTTTTGCCTTCTTATACCACCTTGTCAATCACGATAGCCATTCGCCCTTGCCTCCCTCAGGGTCCTGTACACGCCACCCTTTGGTGACCGATAGTGGACATCCACCTGTCCATCCGCTCGGTATCGTCTTTCTACAATCCACCCATGCTTCTTTTTGCATGTTTCAACTGGCTTGCTTGGCCCACCAGCACCCTTCTTGGCTGCGGGCTTTTTCTTGGTGGTAGATGAAGACGGTTTGTTGGCTGCAGGCCTTTTCATCAGCGCTGTCAACTCTTCTGGTGACAACGCTTCGCCATCCAGATCATGCTCGGTGTTCTCAGCTGCAGAAAAGGTTTCCAGCAAGCTCCTCTTAGGACCAGCGCCATCCACTTTGACATCTTCAATGGCTGGCACTGCTGTTCCAGGTGCAACTCCACCTGTTGGTTCAGGTGCAACGCCTTCAACTGCTGCAGCTCCTCCACCAGGTGCTGCAGTTTCCGGAGGTGGCAAAGCCTTCTGCCTTTTCCTGGGCGGCTGCAGCATCTCCACATCGATCTCTCCACCCATCATGCTCATTTGCATCATATTCATCATGTTCATCAAGAACTTCTGCGGGTTCATCTGTCCACTCTGCATCATTCCACCCTGCGCGGCAGCATCAGGTGCATACTGCCCAGAAGAGCGATGGGCTTTTGCCGCTTTGTTCGTTTTCCTGAGAGAAACGTCTGTCTGCATGATAAGTTCTTCGTCAATCTTCCCGAGCTCCTCCTTTGCGTAAGCAACATCAAAGAACTTGAGTTCCTCTGGGTTCACGGGGTACTCAATCACCTCGTGGGGTAACCCCTGGTCAGCCCTCTTTACTTTAGATTTCAACTCTCGTAGAACTGCTGTATCATGCTGCGAAGGAAACCCTGCAGCGCAAGATGCTTTCAAAATCACACCCCATGATTGCTCAGATGGACAAAACAAGCGTAGCATCTTCAATCGGCCAGCAATACCTTGTCTTGGCCATAAAACCCACCAAATTAAAAACAGAAGGGACCCTACATGTATATATATAAAGTGATATATATATGTATATATATAAAAGCCCCTTTTCTGAAGGTGACCCTGGGGACCAAAAGAAAACTATATGGTATCTCAGGTCCAGGTACAATCAATCTTCGTTGCTAGACTATTTTGAGGATCGCCCAAGATCGCAATGTCACTCTTGGTAAAGTAGCTGCTAAAGGACTGCACTTGCTGGCTCGGCCGCCTCTTGGATGGGCTAACTGACTGACCCAGCAGGGTTGCACTCACTGCTGAAGCCATCTTTGCCTTGTCATCGTCATTCCATGGTCCGGATTGAAGCAATTGCACAGCCTCAACACCTTGCTCAGGTGTCAGTGCCATAACCATATTCAATCGGTTCAACACATGGTGGACGTGTTGGTCTGATGCGGAACCAACAGGCATTGCCTTCAAGAACTCATGAAGACCTAGCAGCTCCTGTTTCCATGTCTCATAGGGGATGTTGCCACCTTTGGCACCTGTCTTGGGAGGCATGACCCTAATCTAATGAAACTACACTCTCTACACTCCTTGCGAGCACAGCCCAGCAGGGTGGTCGGCGAGCTATATACATGTGTGAAGAGGTGGTATATATCCCAATCGCAACCAAGGGGAAAAACTATACACCCAAAACCATCTATATCAGTATGTTCTACGGATACCACCATTGATTCACACATGTATATTTGACGCCCATGCCAATCCAAATGTTCATGCAGCAATGCGGATCAAATCGGTCAAATCACATGTTCATACGCAGGAGTTGAATCTCTCGCTTGTCATGGACATTGGAAATGCACAAACACACATGTGGGAATCTTGAATGATCACGTTGTGTTGGTATGCAGCTGTGACCACTTTGATGCAGGATCCTGAACTAAAACCATACCTTCTCAAAAAGGCAGAGCATCCAAGTATGCAAAGAGCATGCATGGACAGCTTGTTTTTGACCAAAACATGCGTCTCTGATGGGCATCAAGTATATGCGCATAACTTCGCAAGTGTGGTCTATAATTAAAGATACTTCAATGGCAAAGCATTGCAACGGGTCCACTATAACGCGAGGAGTAACATGCAGTCTGGCCTTCAAAACTCTCACATCCTACCCAGCATGAAAAAACAGCTATTACACTATCAAGTCCGGTTGACACCCTTGCCAATGCCAATATGACCATTGAAGTTTGAATTGGGAAGACTTGCTGCTACATGTCAATTAGAAACGCTTGTATCTAAGAACACAAGCTCTCAGCAAAACTTCATCTTACTGAGTCTCAGAGCTACCTTGACTATTCACGTTCGCCTTTGTTGAAATGGGCGTTCCCTCACTTGGGACTATGTCCTGGTGGTCTTCTACCAAAAGCAGGTCACATCTCAGTTGAAACTCTCGAAGGATGGAAGGCCAATCTGGACGGTGTCTCAAATCATCAGGACGCGGCTGGGACTCGCAAGAGTCCTCATACTCCTGTGACCACGGCGCTGTCCATGATTCCCTGGAGTCGACAGCCTCCACTTTCTGACGTTTCGCAACAGGCTCTAAAGCAGACATGGTAGACTCGAAACTTCAGCCCAAAAAAGCACTGGACATGTGGAGTGACTATATGGCAACTGACGCATGCACACCGATGACATGCAGAGACACGCCAATGTGGAAACATCTTCACACTACAGATGCATATCTAGACATAGGAAGTGAAATGAACCTGTTATATACTTTCTACAATCACATCCAGCCTCTCAGTATCAACTCTGGTGATTTCGACTGCATCTAAAAAACAAGCAGCAGAACATCTGTTTTTGACACCGATTGCAGGAAACCATGCTAATCTCTTCATCTCTTCTCAACTCCAAAAAATCCACCACCCTACATTGGTATGCAGGTGGGCTGCCAAAAGCAGGCGTATACAGCACAGAGTGGGATCCTATGCATCCCCGCTATGTTTGGGTCAGGGAACAGCTGTAAGTGCATCAACATCCAAGAAGCAACCGCCTACAATGACCCTGGGGTCCACCAAGTTCAAAAAGTGCACAACGCCAGGCGGTGTTTTACCATTCAAACGTACTGTGGGTTTCACACTCTTACGTGCTCGTTTCAGCCTAAGAGTTTTTGTATTCAAAATTTCACCGCTCTTCGCGATAAACTTCACTTCATTTAGCATGGATGTTTTCAAATACGTATGAATCTGTCGTTTGACACTACGGTACACATGGTTCATGGTAACTCCTGGCTCAGCCTTGTGTGTGAGCGTCAACGCCTTGAAGCCACTCATGACGAAATCACACTGGTGGATAAACCTGTCAGTCTGTGGGATGTAGTTGGATGCCACCCTCAGTACCTCACATGTACAGCTCTTTTGCACAAAAGATGTGATCCATGCGCAGTGGAGCATGGAGGTTTACAACACCCGGAGGACACAAACCAAACTGACCTATACTCCGTTACTTTAGCAGGCTAGGAACAAACATCCTGGGACGGAAGCGACGCACCAGCAGTTCTGGAACCTCACGTTGAGAATAGCGTGCATAGCGGAAGTAATCATCACCCTCTGCGCTGGCCCATTCATGGCATAGATAGTACTGCCATACGCCTCCCTGGTGGCATGGCACCGTGATGCAGCGGTCAGCACCCGATGCGATTTTCTGCTGCTCCCTTTGTCCCAAAGGGCCCCAAAGAGGGGGAACTGGCAGAGGATCTCCCACTCGCCAATTTCGATCGACAAAGGCGCATTCGTACTTCATCCTGTTCTGCGAGCCCACTTGCTGCACTGAGTTCAATCAAGCATACAGTCATATGATGAACTGCATGCTACTGCATCTGTGATCTTCAACATTCAGTGCTTCAGTGCACATGATTAGCCATGTTATGTTACCCAGACTGTTCACATCAGTGCGTTTATCTATCAGAAGTAAACGTGTCAAGACTGAGGCTATACAAGTATAGTCGTCTATCAGAAGTGAACGTGTCACTGCTATACAAGTAGTCCGTATAAAGCAGCTCTTTACCAAGCTGAATCTAGCACATCATGTCACGAACACGAACACGCGAGCAAAGCCCAGCATGTCATACTATAGGTGCGAGCAAAGCCCAGCATCCTCTCCATATACACGCGAGCAAAGCCCAGCGTGTCATAATACTATCGGTGCGAGCAAAGCCCAGCATCCTCTCCATATACATGCGAGCAAAGCCCAGCATGTCATACCAGGTGCGAGCAAAGCCCAGCATCCTGTTCCCCAAAATCATCATTACTCACCCAAACCAGACGTGACACACGGTGTGAAAGCACCCCTGAAAAACTACAGCTACAGTACCCAGAACATACACATGGTTGGGGGGCCTAAATTAATCAACTTTGAGGGAACCAATGTAACAGGGAAAAATCGTTAGGGGCTTTACGATATCCCTCCAGAAAACATCGAACACCTGAAGAAATATTGCAATTTAGGGAGCTTCAAACAGAAGTGCTGGAAGAGTTTTACTTGATGTTAAATGAAGGAAACACACATAAATAGGTTTGCATCCCCAAGGTTCAAAGGCACAAAAACAACATAGAGATACAGAAATCTTGTGTATACACAATCCAAAAACATGGCCCGGTTCGATGGTGATGACCATATTCCAACACATGTTAGGAGAAAACAACTTTGTGGAAACACAAAGTTACCAAGGGCAACTTTGTGTTTCCACAATCTGGATTGTTTGGGAAATATATTTTTTTGTGTTTCCACAAATGTGTTGTGTGCAAGTATGTGTTTCCACAAAGTTCCAGTGTGCAACTTTGTGTTTCCACAAAGTTGCATAAATGAAAAAAAATCATTGACTCACTCCCGAAAAAGAAGGTATAACTAAACTCTCGCGATTTTTTTTGACCTTTGAGTTTGGAAGTGATTTTTTGGATCAATTCTGAAATTTCGAGAAATGTAAAGCTTGAAAATCAAGCAACAGTGGCAAAAAAAAATCAACATCGAAGAACAGGAAAAAATGCCATGTTGGTCAACTCATCGGTTTTTTCCCCAGGATAAGCTTTTTTGGACACACTTTTATCCTATGATATCCATGATTTGCGTGATCATATCAATAAATTTATTTGAATGCAAGACTATGCAAAGTATTGTAGTACACACTACTTTTGAATATGTTTGGATATCTCACGCAAGGCCTATGTCCATTCCCCGTTTCCACGGTCGTGGGTCAAAGCCCATTTTTTCCGTTGATTTCGGACTTCGATGGTTTGTCAGTATACCTGCAGGCCTTGTGGATTCACAAAGCGTTTTGAGACAGCACATCGTCCATGAGGAATCATTTGGTGATTATTGTTTTTTGAATGGTTTTATGATCACGATATTTGGAACCAAACATGTTGTTCATGGTTTTGAGTCTCTGCGCTGTCGCAAGTCAGCTGTGGCTCGGCGAATCTGTATGGGTTGTTTTGATTGAAACTTTCGCGGCATATGAGTGGGATCGTGCTGGAATCTAGATTTCTTGACTTTCTTGACGGTTCAGTTTTTCATGAAACATGCAACTTATGTTTTCAGTATACATCCTATCCACACTCCAACACGGTCCCCATAAGCAACTACCAACTTGGGCCATGTCAACACGCTATCCACATTGGGTTGGTACCCTACATCATCGACGACTTTGCAGATGCAAACAACCATGCGCAAAGAAAACGTGCGCTCCGCCAGAAACATATGAAGTTTGGACGTCGTATAGGGTACCAACTGCCAAATTCCAAACGCAAGGACTAACCAGCTGTGCATCTATAGGACTTTCAAACCTTTAGGTAGAACACCTGTGAGGTAAGTAACACCGATGCAAACTCTTAGAGTACATTTATAATTTACTTGGTTATCGAAATGAAATTCATGATGCTGTAGATATATCAAATGTCCTTCACAAGGGCAGCTTATGTACCCTTCTCATCACAGCTGGTTCTACTTCTTGACCATCTGTACATGGATCACGTCTGCCATTTTGCACATGGCATCCAACGCAGTGTTCACCTGCTGCTTTTGCTCATAGTTGGCCTTTTTGTGCTGATACCTTGGATTGCAACGAGCAGTTTAGTACATACATGTTTTTGCGCAAGGATAGGTCACAAACATGCCCCACGGTGAAAACAAAAAATAGTTGCCAACATGTTATTAAGGTACTTTTGACCGGCTCTTCGCCGGTTCCCATCGTCACGAACCCTCTTGCCCGTATCCCTGTAGAAGCGGTGGCCATTGAATAGCCTGAATGGTGGGACATCGAACTGATCATTACATCGTTCACTCCACTCACAAAAACATGCCACATCCTAAAAACAAACAAACCACATAAAAAGAAACTACCACAAGTCTGGATCAGGAAACACCACCCTGTTGTCCTCGGGATCCGGTGAGGTCTGAGCAATATCAGTCCATGGAAAGTGAGATTGCACGCTGCGCCATGGAGGTGTAGGCCGTGAACCACTGGATGCACTGGATGGGACATGGGAGGAAGTAGAACGGGTGGACGATGTAGAAGCAGACCTTGCATGGGCTGGCGCTGCATGTTTGCAATGGACATCATTCACTACAGGCGTAGAAGTTAGAAGTAAAAGTCGCACATGATACTGCATCCATTTTAGAAACAATAAAACGGACTATATTGACATCAAGAAACCAACCACGCTTATCGTCCCACTGCTGATGCTTCCACTTGCTCCAGCCCCCCGTCTTCCACGTGCTCCATGACTTGCCATACGAATCCCATGGTTTGTCGTGGTCATGCTTCCGATACTCCGCCGCCACCTCCGCCTTGACCTTGCTCTCCACCTCGGCTTTGACCTCCGCGGCCACCTCAGCCTTCACCTCCGCCATCACTTCAACCTTGACCTGGTCGCGGTACCACTGATCCCACTCTTCGTCGGTGTAGTGAGGGCCTCAGTTGACATCATGTTTACATGTTTGGCCGCCTGGCCTTATCCTACAAAACACTGTCGCCCTGTCAACTGCAAAGAGATTGGGTTTTGACACTTGTTTCCCACGTCGAAAAACGTTCCCCTGGATGAACTCATCAAGAATTGGATCAGGGTTCTAACTTCCAGCTGGCTTAGTTGCAAAGAAACAAAACGTACCACGTATGCATATGCAAGAAACTTTCTTCTATCACATCTTCATACTCGTCTTCCTTTTCTTCTTTAATCTCGTCCTGTAGGGTATCGTGTGTGAAAGCAATGTTATAAATCAAATTCGGCATGAACATCAGCGTTCCGGACAGCATAAACAACAGCGTGTTATCATGGATCCCAAACGTGGTTTAAAAAAACTCAGGAAGCACCATTGAAACAACATGTTTTTTGCTCCCCAGCTCCTTCACACGCTCCACATGTTGCTTCTGTCCTTATGTGACTGGAACGGGACTGAAAGAAATGAGTCTTGGGTGGTGCATGAAACTCTTAGGCAAGTGAGAAACCTTTTAGGCAAAACAACAAAAATGACTTTAGATAAGCGAAGTCTCCTGATGGTGAAGGGGACTCATGTGCAGCAGATTCATCCGAAGGTGATGCTGAAGGGGTCTCATGTGCAGAAGATCCATCCGCAGGTGATGTAGGGCTGCAACGAGGTGATTCAACTTCAGTGCTGAAGTCCAAATAAGGATCCACGGTGGCATGCCTTAGATTTTTGGGCATGCGACACTATGGGCTTTCATCCCACAAACTAATCCAAAACCAAGTGCCTATACCTTTACAAACTGCTTGGGGAACACAACAAAAGGCTGACTAATGATCATTTCAAAGTGCTCCACACTTTCACCAACCGCATCAGCTCCATCGTCGTCAGCCATGGCAACTGGTGACACAAGGTGAACAAGGTGAAACTAGGTGAAACTAGGTGACACAAAGGATACAATGAACATTGTGGAGTTTCAACGTCCTGGCAATGCTTCAAAAGGTTGAGGGTCATTCTCTGTTCAAATCGAAGGTGTGACATAACACAAAACATTAATCAAGTGGAATCACCGAGAGACAATGGCTAAGTATTATTGCATGTTGGAGGAAAAAACCGAAAATGTTGTTCTGTGCTTCCAACAAGTGCTGGAACTTCATATGTTTATCTACAACTGTGCTGTTCGTGAACGTGTGACCACATGGTCCTGCTGTTTGACCATCATGGTCATGCCATCTGAGCCATGAGATGCACAAGGGTTGGAAGAACACCTGGATTTAGATGTCTCAAACTATGGATGTGCCAGAATTCACTGCGTGCCATGAACACTGTGATGTCATAAAGTCCATGATCAAACATTCATCCAGTTGAACATATCGCCTTCGCAAAAAAGGAAACATCCATCCAGTTGAACAGCATGTTTTTTGTTGCACCCTGTCGCTGCTAAGTATGTTGACGCCACGTGCAGCCCCCCATGGAAAAGATTGCTGACAAGTCAAAGTTTGGTTATTCAAAAACAACTGTGGTACATCTTCTGTTTCGACCCTGAACCCTTTCCAATGGGAGACGTTGCCAAAATTTGGACACCAACCTGCAGGTCACCAACCTGCCACAAAAGAGACTCTAGCCACGCACGTCCCACATCCCGCAAAACAAGCAACACCAAATCATTCCAACAACCAACCAATGAAACAACTCATCTAGATTACCTTCATCTACCAACTAACCAACCAACCAACCAACCAACCAAACAAACAAACAAACAAACAAAACAAAACAAAACCAACCAACCAACCAACCAACCATGAATCCACCAGTCAAACAGATTAAAGTTCACAAAAAAATCGTGGGCACATGACATGACATCTAGAGACTCTCATCACTCTCCTCAGAAGAGGAGGAGGCTTCTTCTTTTCGATACACAGCTTCCTCCCACTGAGCAAGATTCAAAACATTCCCCTTATACTCCAAGCCATCATGTGATACGTGGTGCAACCAATGAACAATGCTTGGGGGAGTCTTGCAAATGACCCTCTTGGCCACCTTTACCTTGTGACATTTCTGGGCAACAAAGCGCCTGGAATGGGAGACAGGCTGGCTCTCACGCCCCACAAACTTTAATGGGTGCAATCGCGACTTTCCTAGCGAAGACTGAACATAACATCCTAGGCGACGCAGGAAGTTACCAAATGTCATGTTGGGATCCAAGTCATGTTCCACAGAAAGCTTCACTGTTCCAGCTGCGCTCACGAATTGATGAATCAGGCTGCATTTCTTGTCTGACCAAAAGGAATGCAACTGAAAGACCTTAGTGCCACACAGTGCAAGACCAATGCACACACACACACAGGACAATGAATTGCGAGCAATGCCCAGCAATTCAAACCCGGCGAAAAACTCCAGCCAGGTTCTCTTGCACACACAAAAGATGAAAGATTATGGTTACATCCACATTATAGCACATAAACTTAAACAGCGCAAGGTACAATTGCAGTTGGTGGAACCGCCCGAACCAGGCATCCCATCATCTTCAGATCAGGATCCACTTGGCGAACATATTGATAATAATAATATCCGCATGTCTCATCGCACCACGAATTGACCAGGATAAAAGGCCACACTCCTCCACCGTCAGAAGGTATCTGGATGGTGAAGTGAGCGTTCTCAAGAAATCTGTCTCGCTGAAACTCGCCTAAAGGTGACCATTCCTGACTTGGCGGCACACGGTCCTTGCCGTGCACCCAGTGACCAGGGACAAAGGATTTCTCCCATTTGACAGATTCGATATGTGGAGGCAAGGTGGGGTTCTCTGCCATTGGGAAATCACGGACGTGCGTGTACATCATTATTTGCCTATGACTCTATGACGCTTTGATCCTGCAAAAATCTGTGGATGAAAGAAACATCCTGCATGGAAGCATCCTCTCCAAATGCTATACACTGTGCATGTTGAGTATTTAAGCATTCTCAAACCTTGTCATCAAACTTCCGTTTTTGCATGCACTTGAACTACATGATATGAAGTGGAAATGCAACATATGTCAAACACTGTGCTGAGAATTGTATAAATATGTATATATGTCTGAAGTCGGAAAGTCGGAAAGCGTCTGAACAGCACTGTTTCTTGTTTTCCTCCATGCAGGCTCCATGCACGAGGTATCTATTCGGGGCTATCTTCCAAAAGCCGCTGATCCTTCGCATCAAGCATCGCAGAGGTATATACAATCATTGAGAACAAACAAACACTTTGAGGCATGTAATATGTTAATATGTCCACCTGAGATCTAACATTTATATTATACACAAACCCTTTGCATGAATACCAACTGGTCTCAAACACGGTCCTGTCCCTCAGCTGCCTCTGCAGCTTCGTCACCTTCTTCAGATTTACGTCGCTTGAGTCGTCGTCGACGTTTTGGAGAACCTTTCCTGAAGTATACATGTCGTCTAACATGCTACCCAATGTGCCTAACATGTATCAATGTATCAATGTGTCTAACATGCTTTCCTCAATAAGATCACACCCACATTGATACTTAAAATTGATATATTAATGTGAAGCAAGACTCGGCTTGGGAAGGGCAGGCGGAGATGCACGAATAGCGGCTATGACATATTCAATATTCTCTTTGGTCTGTTCAATCCATAAATCCCCTGATTTGTTGATCCAAAGCATTCTGACTTGACGTCCTGCATGAACCACCCCAGCTTCCTCGATGTCCGGAGCAGTTACGAGGACTGAATCACCAACGAGGTACTGATCGTCAGCTCGCACATGCCTGAACTTCTTTGGAGGTTCATGGTTTGACTGTTCTGCATTTTCGATCATCTGCCTATTCAAGGCAGTTTGGCATGCAGCTAATCTGAGATTTTGCATCTCGCCAAACCATGCGACAGAGAGCGTGACTTTATCCTTATTACCTTTATTGTGTCGCTGCATCGATTTACCTTTGACCAGTTGACACAATCCTCTGTCCAGCTTGGCTATTTTGCAGTATGTGTGTCCTCCGCAAATTTGTGTGCTAGGCAGCCAGACTTTCTTGCCCTTTGACACACACCACACCTGCTGAAGTGTTAATTCACCATCATCACCTTCATCGTCTACCTCCTCCTCCTCAGGTTCCCCCTCCATGTGTGCATCCATTTGGAGAGTTTAAAGGCTAGATGATGCTGTTGCATGAGACTTGCTTGTTATTCATTGTTGTTGATATTCTGCAAATTGATTTTGAAATCACAAAATGATAAAACACGTATGGAGCCTGCGAGCAAAGCCCTGCAAAACCAGCGATGCGATCAAAGGCCAGCACCACATGCATCTAGGATAAAATGGTCGGAACAAACAACAGGTTGATCAATCAGTGGCATTGGCAATGTATTGACGCAAGCGAAAAAACCTAAGATGAAAGTCTTTTGACCCGCTCTGCGCACTTCCTTTGTGCCTGATAATATATGTTGCCAAACTCTGCTATATACACCCTTGGTTTTTTGGCCAGGGGTTCAACATCCAGGGTTTTGTGCCCTTGCTTCTGGTAAAGCACTAAGGTGTCACCCTTGGAAATCCTCTTGAAGTTTCTGATACTGATTACGCACCTTCAAAAGACCCTAACTGTGCCTGGGCCGTTTCACAACAGGTTTCAGCGTTTCCACTACCTGCCTTTTGGCTGGCGCCTGCTGAAACAAAATGATGTCCTCACCTGATTCTATTTTGGTGAAGTTCCTGATGTACGGCAAGGAAATATCCTTCTTTGGATTGGTCCAATCATTTCTAGGGTTTAGGTTAACCCATTCCACATTGCACTCATCCTTCGTTTCACACGTTTTCATCCACCAGCATGGGTTTACAAAACCCACGGTTGATGCAGGATCGTCACCGTCCTTCAAGAACTGGTTGGAAGCACCCAGGACAACCTTGTATTTCCTAAACAGTCCTATCTGGATTCCATTGCTGGTCTCTGGATTGGAGGGGTCCTCCACCAACACCCTAAGGGTTGCACATCCCAAGGTAAATTTTTTCTCTGCAAAATCCTTCATTGCCAACAGATTCTTGGGAGACTGCAACTGAACTGAGCCTAAGTTCACCTTCAGTTTCTCCCACTGCTGATCCATGGCAGTCATGATCCTGGCCTTGAAAAGTGCCACCGCAAAAGTCCACGATGAAGATGGATTGATGCTATCTATTCCCAAAACCTTTGGAGGAGCCCCCATTCGATATTCTCGCCACTGCCCATCCATGAAACCATCACATGATGCAATGACATTCTGGGTACTTCCATGTTCATCCTCCACTTCTAGCTCCACACCTGATTCACTAATATTTACGATCTTTCCTTGCTGCTTATCTTGTTTCCTAATGACACATTGCCCAACTCGAAAACCATTGGCCATCAAAATCATCGTCTTGTTAACCACCACGCCCGCTTCATTCATCTCAGCCATCCTGAGATTTGCGAAAATCATTGTATGATGGAACGATTTGAACCTTTAAAGTAGTATCCCCTATAAAGCAAAACTTCTCAGCAAATATTGTGTGGCTAGAGTCACTGGTTTCAAGTCAGTCTTTGCAATCTTCCCTGATTCAGCCCCAGCACTTAGCACTGCCTTGGCCTTCTCTTCAAATGGATTCTCCACGGTGCGCTCGGCTTTTTGCGCGAAGCGGAGAACAGCCTGGTGTTGTGCAACCACTGGGTCGACCGCAGTCCACAAATCCACCTTGCTTTTCTTCTCGAGATAGCTGTTTGCCAGGTGGCACTCGGCCAGGCCTTCCCTTGGTTTGGATTCTTGTCTGGTCGAAAGAAAGGATTTCATTCAAGCATGTTACTGGGTCGCCTTGATAGTACAAAGAAAAATAATGTCATCATGGAATCATGGGCGTAAACAGAAGCTGAGTAGCATTTGGAAAAGTGTCTCCTTCGATACATGGTCAGCATGGGCTACAAACACATCCTTGATTTCCCTCATTTTTGCCTCGAAGTCATCAAGACGGTGTGAAAAGGTTGCCGATAAAGACTTCTTTATGTCTTGGCTTGAAATTTTCACTTCCCCACATAACGCAAGCTTGATGATAGCGTGGCGCCACTGCACCCTCGTTTTGCTGCCCTTGACAGCTAGCCCAATGCAATCCCACCACTGCTGGCCCAACCTCAGCTGTGCCATTCTGGACTGTTTTCAAAAAAGAGTTGCGAGCTGTGCCCAGCAAACAACACAGGCGAGTAAAACCCAGCCTGTGAATGATATATCATGTATGTATATTGAGTGTTTTCAAGCATGTCCAACCAAAGGTTCACAACAACGGCAAGAAACTTTCTGGAGGGCTCACCATGGGCCCGACAAAACTCATCAGTTTGCAGGAGGTAACTACCCTCTTTTCCTCCTGCATAGTTCATTACGAATTTGTAGAGCTCCAAGCAGCAGTCCACCTGCGGCTTACTTCTCATGACCTCTGACCGGATGTCTACCCATGTGCATGCAGCCATTGATGATCCACTCCAGGCCCTCAGGATCTTCCTGGCAATCTGCAACTCCGTTTCCTTATCTTGCCATGATCGCCAACCAAACAATAGCCAACATAAACAAAATTAAACCAGATCTATTGCAGATTCACTGCCAACAAATTAAGAAAACAAACCCTTCTTTATTCACGTATGAGGATCATTCTGGGCCACCTGTTGTGAGGCGTTGGCTGCAGACTGGATGAGCCCACCCAATGCTGGAAACATGTCCAGCACGGCCCAGTGGAGGCATGTCCAATTCATGCCTGTGCTGCATGCAGACTGTAAAGTTCTTTGAGATTGGATTTTCTGATCAGCTATACACTCGGTTCCAAAATAAAAATGTTAATATCTAAGTACAGTCACGATACCTTGGGTGATTGCAGAATGAAAGGGTTCATCCACTGCCTGGATTTTCTCTGGAGACAGCTTCCCTGCCATGGTGAATCTCTGATCTGGGTGCGGTTGCCCTGTGGCAAAGGACTTAAGTACCATGTTGGTGTGGGAGGAAGACAAAGAAGCGAAACGTAGCATGCCAACTGGTGGCAAGCTTGGAGAGTTTGCCACCAAACCTGATGTTGCATGAACTCATGCATCATGTCATTGATTGGCTATAACATTCAACCCAAAAGATTTCCCTTGAACAATCAAAACATATTCTCTGCACTATTTGACCTGCCCCTTTAAGTACATCCTAGAAACGCTCATTGTAGTCCTGTATCGATGTATCCCTGGGGCTCACTTCTGTGCAGAGTGGTTTCTGGAGATCTCCATTCCACCCCAGCTCAAAAAATTCGGTACACAGCTTTGTCACATGACTGCTTTGGATTCCTTGCCCGTCACGGTTGGACGGGTGGACACCGATGAGCAAACTGGATGTCCTCTGCTCCCATGCCAAATTGTGACGCTTCAAAATCTGGATCAACACGGTCAAAAATGTGGAGAGCGCCCCAGATTTGGCCTTTTCGATGATTTCCTTGATCTCACGCTCGGCGTCTGCAGACACAGCTGCCATAGCTAGAACTCAGCGGTTTTCCAACAGCTAAATTTACACTAATTGATTTTCAACAAAAAATCCAAGTCTTTCTTTTCATTCCCTTTATCTTTCAATCTTCGATTGTTTCGACTGCGAGCCAAGCCCATGCAGATCAAGGCGCGATCAATGACCAGCAACCAAAAGGGAGAAAATATCTAAAGTTGAAATCAAAATGAAAATAAACCATGTTCGAGGACAGGAGGAAAACGGGAAGGAGTACAGGAGGAAAACGGGAAGGAGAATATACATGCAAGGACAAAGGTAGCAGGCAGGGCAGGAAACAGCTACAATTCAGTACACACGGAAAAAAGGAAAGGAACAAACTGAAAACGGAATCAACTTGTGAAAAACATGTTCATGAACATGGCATATACGTGTATAACACCAAATTCTTGCATGACATCTTTTTTGCATCAAAAAAACAAAACTGGCATATAAGTACGGTTTTTTGTTTTTACATCACCCCCCCCCCTGGTCAGCCCAAGCTGGCCTGCTTATTGCAGGCTGCGTTGGAAATAGGCGGCCGCCACATAAGAAGCGGTGCGTTGGGATATAAAAAGAAAAAAAAATATATATATATATATAATGTAAATATCATACTGGTTTTAGACGATTTTCACAGGAACCCTTCCTCAACAATTCAATTACACTACCAGCCATTGATATTTACTTTTTCCAAAATACATGCCCACCCTGTGCAACAAAATCCCATCATTCTGAAACAAGCAAGGCAAACCCCAAAATATTGTTATCCAAAAATGATCTCACTTCGAGTTATCCCCACCTTTTTTTTCACGCGAGGCCCCATATATGCCTTATGGTGCCAAAGGTTTGGTTGGCCTAACTGGACTTAGCAGACTTACTCGCTATGTAGGCTAAGTGCACTTAGCGAATATACACTAATCCCGCTAAGTCACATGTATGGCACTTATGAAACATACCCATATGTCGGCTAAGTCCTTTTCCCAACATATCGCCAAGTCCAGTAACTTGGCAGCAAATGTTAGCAAGTCAGCTGACTCGATTGTCCAACATACTAAATACATAGCCCAAAGAGCTTTATGTTAGTAACTTGCCTACCATTGCAGGGCACACTTGCAGCAGTTATAGTTTCCACAAGTGTATGTTACAAGAAATATAAGTGCAACATAGCAAACATACCTATGTCCGCCATGTCGGATAAGTAGATAGTAACCAACCCGATCCTCCAAGTAAGACCAGGTCTATGTTGGCAAACTAAATTTAAAACATGTGTCAAATACTTCACAGGTAGGTCGGCATTGCGCGCAATGAACACCACATCGCTGTTAAAATCCTCCACATACGCTCGCAGTAACTTGGAGCAGCTAATCATGATTGAATCAGCCTGGACGATCGCACCAAGAAGGCATGGCGTGGTCATACTGAGACTGCCCTTGACCGTGACAGCCCCCAATTCATCAGGGGAAGCCTGCCAAACCTCCGCAAAAAGCTTCTCAGGATGGGTTTGGGGCATCTTGCACCAAACAAAACTTTGTGCAATTAATGGTCAGTTGGCACCTAGATTGCTTCAAAATCTTGCGGAATCAATCAAATTCAAGATACATTTGATTGAATCAAATTCAAAAAAGCCACAACAAGTTGATTCAGCATCATGGCTGGATGTGAATTTTTAACTCGTCAAAGCGGCTGAGATTGGAATGAACAAAGTGTCCAGATGACACTCTGAGTTTGTCATCAGAAACAAAGCCACCAAAGTCTAATTATTGGTACTTCACGCCTCAGGAATGATTGAAGGCCAGCCACCACACAGCAATCTATTGTATATTTTATATATCACGCAAGACTATTACAGTGACTATTACTACATCAATGAATTGAGAATAAATGCTCTAAGCACTCAACTTACTTTTTGTGGACTATCTTGTTCATATCAAACTGGCCTCAACCCCTGCAATGCATAGAAACGCCGTCTGAATTTCATCCCTGAAAAGAAAAATCATCCAGGGTGGCCTAGCACATTGTTTCCTGTGCCAGCATCGCAACTTGAGACAATCTGAAACCGGCTTCCTTCCCCATCAGGGGCACAACGCAGTTACCAAGCGCATGCATACGCTCCTTGTCTTCGGGCCCTTGACTACTACAAAGCCATTCGGAGACTGGAACCTTGTTCCAGCAGTTCCACTTGAACTCGGAATTGCAAGCATCAGAATCCTCAGTGACGCATCCTTCAACTTCATCAAGCAACAGCCTCGTCAATGGAGATACCTCGCACCACATGATTTCAAGTTCAAAAAAAGGCTGCGGCAAGTTAACGTTTTGAGGATTGGACGATGCTTGGCTTCAGAGCAAGGACGAAGACTCGCCTCCGCCCGGCCTCCATCAAACACATGATTTGGCCCTGAACCCTGAAGAAAAAGTTGTGGATTGAGGAGCAGGCTGGAAAGCCACAATTTGCCAATGTAAGAGTCACCCAGTGGACCATCATGTTGCGGATGCGGAACTCCTGGCAAATCAAAACCAAGTGTTTAATCTGTTTATCAAGTTTGACTTTTACATGAACCAATTGGTGCCTTGATCACAAAGCGCCAAATGGCCCGACAATCCGGTTGCTGGGATAGTAGCGCCGCCACGTTCTCGAGAAGCATCATCCGACTCAGCACCAAATGCAATATTTAAAGAAACAATGACCAACAGAACTGGAGGTCAAACAGTCAGTGACTCAACTTTCATGGTATTTAAGGCCGTGGCCCTCTCCGCATGCCATCAAAGATTTTAAACATTGGTTTCACAAGCACTGTCCGCGGGTCTTTTAACCCATGCTGCTCTCCAGCTTGTGATACCCCCTCAGCAAACACAAATTAAAACTGTGGCCAATTCAATGTAATGTCAAATCAAACCATCTCTTGCGGTAGCCGTTGATAAGTGAAACATTGCCTGAGCAACTGACTTGACACGGGAACCCCCCGAGTAAACACTCAGAGTCAATGG
>OMLO01000581.1_pt1 | contig 24613 bp, 7 predicted proteins | sample 1674811 | NCBI WGS metagenome assembly OMLO01 (sample SAMN06265003, study PRJEB25207) | coral metagenome | isolation source: Coral host | place: Mexico:La Bocana,Puerto Morelos, Mexico | collected 2008-11-13
TCCAATATTCATTATTGACACCAGATGATTAGCAGAATTGATTCCTTGTTTGTTATTGTAAATCAAAGGGCATAAACACATTGTTGTCCTGAACTTTGTCCAAATACCAACTCATTAGCTTAGCTATATGGCGTCGTTATTGTTTTGCTAGGGTCAATGCACACTGGAGAAGGACCAGGGTTTTTCCCTATATCTGAACTCAGTTGAAATTTACAATAGTTTGATATGTGTGTCTGAAGCTTAGTAAACATTGACACTTAAATAAAGTAATTATTATTATTATTATTATTATTATTATTATTATTATCATTATCATCATCATCTTGGGAAGTCGTGTGTTTGGGGAAAGGGAGGTTGGAGAGAAGAGAAGGTAAAATTCGATTTCATTGAAAGGTAACCATAGAAAGTGTAAATGGTGTAATGTTCAAGAGAGTGTTTAAAATACCAGATGTTTTAATGTCATAACTGTGGTGTAATTCTCTTCAGATCAGAAGTGCTAGAGCGAGGCATCAAACAACTTATTGCACAAGCTCTGGACAGCAAGGCAAAGGCGTTTCAAACCCGCATAGAAGGAGTTGTACAGAACTATATATACACAAAACAACATCCACAAGCCCAAGATAAACACAATCGCAAACATAAGACATTGGATGAGAAAGAGGACACTAAATCCTTTTGTTCTGATACGAAACACGATGTTATATCTGACATAAGCAAGCTTATTCCGATACCTGGCCCACCAACTACTGTTGCTAAGACAACAGAAGCTGCTGACAAGAAGTTGGGGGCCCAAGACAGTACAAAGAGTGGTACTTTATCAAAAGGCTTTCAGACAGTGAAGAAGTCCAACTCAGTGCAAGGGAAGTCTACTTCACTTGTAGGACGAGGTGAGGAGGCTAGAATTGGAAGCCCTGTCATTGAAAAGATTCAAGCAGATGACAGCAACAGAGCTAAAGATGGAAAGAGTAAGACCTCCAGAATAAAAGTGGAAAGTTTGAGTCGAGATGATGGTCGCAATTCTCCAAAAGTTGAGGATAGCAGCCTCAAAATGAGCAAGGCAACCAGAGTTAAAGTGGAAAGTAACAGCCTTGGTGCGAATTGTGTGTCATCCCGGGTGGAAAATAGAAGTAATGTGAGAAATCAAGGTGACATTAGTAGCTCATATACAGAAAGGAATGAAAACTCGAATCCAGTTCATCTCTTACCGTTAGCTGGTGAAATGGTTCTGGAAGTGAAAACTGAGAAAGGGAATGGAAGTGAGAGTGCCATTACTTGGGAATCAAAAGTCAAAGTAAAAGAGGAAAAGAGCGAAACATCTGAAACAAGAGAACAAAATGTTAGTAAGAATCTATCATATCAACAGAAAGAGGAAGTAAAATCTGGATCAGAAATGAACGTTTTGGATGACTGTATTAAACAAGAACAAGAGACCATTCTGTTGGATGAAGTCCCAAAACACGACAGAGGAGCCCCAAGTAGTGATAGCTTCCAGACAGCAAAAATGGTTGAAGAAATACCTGAAGGACAGAGTGGAAATAATGGGACAGTCCCATCACAAAATGAAAACAATGTGCAAGAGAGTGTTGAGAGATTGGAGCCAGTAATAGAGCCTGCAGAAAATGTGGAAAACACATTGGGTACCATGGGTGAAGAAAAAAGAACAGCTGAAGATTTTGAGGTTACACAAAGCAGCACTTCAGGACACAGTGAAATGGAGGTGGCTGATCTTCCAGCTGCTCAAGGTGGTACTGAAAAAGCTATTGAAGAATTGTCATCACACGCAAAGTTAGAAGCTGTGGAGTTGATCACCCCAACTGACGGATTATGGAGACACATTTTACCAGATGAAAGCCAAGAACTCCTGTCCCAACAGAAAGAAAACTCTGTGAAAAGTGAGTGTGGTCTTGAAAAACCAAGCTCGATGGCTTCCTTGAGCTCTGTGGTACAAGAAGACTTGGGTCAGGTGTCTTCAACTGGTGAATATTCTGATGTTGAATCAGATATTTCCGAAGTGTCGTCAGTTCACACTAGCGACTTGTCATCATTTGATGAGGAGATAAGTTCAGGTAGCGAATCTTATGGTGAACAGGACGGGACGCAAGAAGATGAAGAGGAAGAAAAGCGTGCGCAACACACAGACGTAGATAAAGAACAAATACACGTGCCTGAAAGCGAGCTGGATTCTGATGCAATGCCAAGGCGTCGTTCTACAAGAATAAGCTCACGCAGAAGCACAAAAGAAGGTGAAAGCGAAATCTCGGAGAACGAAGCAAGTAGAAAAGAAAGTAGAGATTTCTCCCGTAAAAAAAGGCACGGAGAGAAAAGAAATAAGAAACCACGTTCTGAGATTGTCAAAGGCCAACAGAGTGAATCGAGCCTTGAGAAGCCTCGCAGAAGAGGTCGACCTCGTAAGGATGACAAGCGAACATCTAGCAATTCTGATGGCCAGATCAGGCGTTCTAGAACACATCATCGAGAAGATGGTAGTACTGCAGCTGAGAGAAGTGGCAGTGATTCCAGAGAATCTAGGAGTAAACGATCACAAAGACAGATTAAACGTACTCGTTGCTATTCGCCTAGTAGCGAAGGCACTAGAGAGGTGTTCCTGCCTCGTAAACGAAGTCGTGATGATCCCATTTAGTCTCGCTTTGAACTTTTTCTCTAGCCACGTCTGGAGAGTCGTTGGAATTTCTCTTTCTTCAATCCCCTCAAGGTGTCACTGAGTATTACTACATTCAACAGTTACATGTACTTGAAAACCGCTACAATACAGATGAATATGAGGTCCAGAGCTCATAAAATTACCTTAATGGCAGGCAGTATGAATGTTGAGCAAACCAGACTCAAAAGCGTGTTTATAAACTTTCTGTAAACCTGGTGGATTTACAAAAAATAAAGGTCTCCTGTCTTTGCATCCGACTGAAGGAGTTGTGGGAAGGGGGGATGGCTGAGTGGAAATGCTCTGCCTGGATCTTCTAATCCCATACTTATGTCCAGCCTAACCCCCGCCCAGAAGGGCGATAAATTTTCAAGTTGATTTTGCCGCGTTTAAAACTTCCATTTTTCAGTGTAAAAACTAAACAATAACTGCGAGAATACCGAGTTTTACTGAAACCCAGATTTAACACCAGATACCCCGAGAGCTTTAAATGTAATTAGAGTTCTGTAATCAAGACCTGGCCTGGGTTTTTCGAAAGGTGGATAACGCGCTATCCACCGGATAAATCACTATCCAGCAGACAGCGCATTTTGTTTTGTGGATAAAGAGTTAGCCGGTGGATAGTGTTATCCAGCCATCGAATAACTGAAGGCTGATGCTGTTACGTGACGGTGTATAAATGAAGTTAAGTGAATAGAATAAAATAAATAAATAAACCTTTGCTCTCAGATAAACCAGAATTTCTCCACAGCACGTACACTGGGCTTGAGTGCATTTGGTGGTTATAATTTTTGAATGCAAAGCTCCTTAAGTGTATGAGAGACTCAGGGGTAGGGGTGTGCAGCCCGTTTCCCAAAACCCTCACCCTATTTATGACCAAAATCTTCGATTTTCCCTACCCTACTTATGACCTGATCAAAAAATTGACTCATTGGGGGATCATTAGGGGAAGGGCTTTTTTTACTGGCTTTAGCTTGCCTGCGTTAAACGGGGTAGAGGAAGGCAAAGCGCGGATGGGAGAAGGAGGGCATGATGAAGAAGTAACTTCTTCTAAAAAAGAAATTGAATTGAAGACGAGTGCAAAAATCTATATCCTATTTATGATCAAAATGGCGGCAAAATGGCTAAAATCGATCCCCAATTTGTGACCAAAACAACTGAAAACCATACCCTTTGGGACCGCACATACCTATATAGCCTAGATAAGGGAATACCCCCCGGGGACTCGGCACACCAGACAGACAGCAGTGAAATTTGTTTAATGACTCACTGTACAAATTTACAGGAATGAATTAGTATTATAATTTACTAAATGATGATGTACAATAATTATTAAACTCAATGTGCACATAATTGTATGTATGATAAAAATACCATTTATCTTAATATGTGATACATTCTAAAAGAACAGTACATGAATTTAGGTATAAAGTGTAACATAAGAGAATTCAAATGATCAAATACCATGATTTAATTTGATACAGATTCTGCCACTAGAGTAATTTCAGTTTATTTCAATCTTAAGAATGACTGTTTTGTTTCATTTTCACTAACAACAAATTAAATTTACTATAGAAAGGAATGAGAAAATAATACATGTAATATGAAGCCCAATGCTAACACACCATAGAAAATGTAAGTAAGTTTTCAAAAGTTGAAAAAAATAATGAACTGAAAGATTTGCAATCAGTAATAGAAATTGGAATCTGTGGTGTACAGGGGCTAATTACAAGTAATTTCAAAACTGGGCGAACAGAGGCTTATTTGAATTTAAGACCACAATTTCTACCTAATTGTAAGACATGAGATCCAATTACTACTAAATCATACCAATAACAAAATTTCCAGATTACAAAAAGGTCTGTTTAGAAGTTCTTTTGAGCAAAAACTCAGTGGTGTTTTTCTAAACCCTTAGGGAACATTAGAAAGTAATACATTACAATTCACATAGCAGACATGTGAAAGGCATAAATGTTCATTTACAGTTATCCATTACAAAATGTTGAATATGGATACCTGTAATCGGACACTGCTACCAGTCAAGCATCCAAGTACAATCCAAGATGGTGGCATCAAAAATCTGGTCTATCAAGTATTATGTCCAAAACAATGCCTGCGCTGCAGGCTAGACACACACTTGACCATGCACCAATTGCGTGACAAACGGTTACGCAGAGAACAAGTCATGATTTAGTATTTTGTTATAGATATGATAGTGTACTTAATGTATTTTGTTTGGTAAAAAAATTGAGAATGACAGCCATTTTGTATACAAGTGAAAAGAAAATACAGAAATTAAGGTTCTTGTTCTACCACTCTAAAGAAACAAATGAATAATGTACAAAGTGTTTGAAGGTAAATCCCCTGACCTCAACAAACTAAAGTCAAAACAGAAACGAGATCTTTAGACAGGATTGTGCTCAATTCAGCACTTGCCATTTGCAGTTAATGGGGTTTTGTTTCAGGCTGAGAACATAAGGATGTCCCATCACACAGGGTCAACACAAGTTCCCTTCTCTCAGTATTGGCCAGGAATTAATGTAGAAAGTCTTTCCAAACCAGCTATACTTGAAATCAGGGTGCCATATGCAGTATGTACTCTACAACATCTCATTCTGAGACAAATTTGAAAATGGTACTACTGGACTCATTTTCACTCCTTGAAACCTGCAGTACACAAACCCATGGCCTGAAAGGCTTATGTGTTTCTTTAAAATAACTTAAAATAATGTTTCACCTCTATTACTTATTAACTACTTATAAATATGGTAATCATTAATTGATAGCTTCTGAAGCTGACAGCCCTAAGTACCAAGGGGAGCATTTACTTTTACTCTTGATGCTCCTTAGCATCAAGAGCATCAATAATTATTTTAATGATAATTAATAATTATAATAACAACAACAAGGGACTGAAAAGAGGGGAGGCTGCCATCCAGGCCACGACATACCGCAGCCTGTAATCAACAAGTCTACCCAGATCCACAGCAGGTAAAGATATAATATATGACATCTGTCTTCATATGCTTGAACTGCAGTGGAGGTTGCAAATCCAGGATTTGTCTCTCTACTAGTAGCCACACAAGACAATACCCATCAACAACCTCTCGCAGTGGTAGTCTATTGTCGATTGACTGACGGATGCCAACAACAGCAAAGAAGCATTGAGGATCGAGAAACTCTACACTGCCTTGAAAGCTACATGTAAACTAGTGACATTATGTAACATGTAGCCACAACAATTAACATTTCCAATGTTCTTTGCGACCTCATCATTTTGTTGTGGTTCTAGCTGGAACAAATTTACTTTACACTTGAGTTTTGAAACTTGTTTTGGCATGATTCTACATGGACTAAATATATATTGTAGTTAAAAATTAAATTCAGGTGAAAATTAAATTCCTTTTTCTCTTAACCCTTATTAGGGTTAGAAGGCAAAGGAAATTGAAAATCAAACTAGGTTAAAATTATTTTTACCTGAATTTCATTTTTAACTACAACATATACATGTACCAGAATAAGTCATGGGGCTTATACATGTTAATAAAGAACTATAACTGCTGGTTAAGAACCAACAAGACAGTACAGCACTGTAAAGGTACAGAATAATACAGGAACTGTATCATCTTTGGCAGGCAGCAAATAAACAATCTAGAAATAATTAAGATATCTACTGGTGTGGGATCAATTATCACTGAAGTGAGCAGAATGAGCTTTTAGTTTGAGTAGGTGCAGCTCTTGATGGCATCTCATGATTGTTATATTGAATGATGTCAGCTTTGATGACTCTCTTCATATTAAAAAGAAGGTCAAGGAAAAACATGAAAAATCTTTTAACTACCAAATCCCAAATCCAAACTAAAAAAATCTCATTTCTGATTGCTATTCAATAAGTCTGTAGTGAGAATTTTAGTTATACTTTAACACTGACGGCATTCATTACCCCTGTATTGTACATAACATATCAAACAGTTGAAAGTGATTCCAGTTATATCTTTCTCTGAGCATTTTTTAAGTAATCTTTGCTAGTGACCTATGGGTATTTCCTTGTTCATAATACATTAAGGCATCATCTGAGCTCTGATAGCACAACATACCACATACCGGTACAAGCACCATTACATCACAATTAAAATACAGTTATATTGCATTTTGTATAAGTTGCTGAACATTGTCAGAAAAGCCTCCGTTAAGGATACAGTTTGTTGCTCCATTTCATTCTTTGTTAATCGTATTCCCAATATTTCTGCTGCAATTTTTTGGAAGCAAAGGCTGATCTAAATATGACAGATAAATTCACATTGATTTACTTATTTATTTATTACAATCTATGGCTAAAAGGCTGAAGGATAATCTGTAAAGGAGTTCCAAACCTCATATAAAAACAGATCACCTAAGAAACAATCTAAATACACAAAAAATAATAAATTTGAATACATTAAGATATGAATAAAAATATTTAAAATCAGTAAGAAATTTCTTAACTTAGACTTAGAAAATATGGTATACAATCCATGTCATACTTTATATACTAAATTAACTTAATTTGCTGTTGTTAAAAGCTACTGGAAACTTTACTTTCTGATTATTGCTGACACTTGAGATACTGTACGTGTAATGCTATGTGGTACAAGTTCAAAGTAAGCAAAAAACAATTATAATTATTTAGGTTTATAGTGACTGATATTTTAGTCAAAAACATGTTATGTACAACTTGTAATAAATTATAATAATCTATGTCAACTTACCTGGTCTGCTGTCTTTGCAGACACATAATAACTGAAAGGTAAATAAGATGATAACCTAAGTAAATAATAAGTCAATACTGCATCTGTAAACGTTGACCTTACTATTTTTTTTCTGATTCTCTGAAAACGTACAGTGAATTTTCAAAATCAACACCTGTGATGCCATCTAGCTACAGATAATACAATAATCAAGTCAAGGACACTCAAGGTCACAGCTAATCCTCTCACATATGCCAGTGGCGCAAGATTTCTAAGGGTGATCATGTCAAGTTCACACCCTTTGTGTTGTTTGCCATCAGTGAAGAAGCAAAATCGTGACTTCCATTGTTTTCTTTGTTAAACAATTTTTAGATTCAGCTTTTGTGATACTCACAATAATCAAGGTCTCAGTAAGGATTATGGGCATCAGCTTTCAGCTACAGCTGATAACCCCTACCTCAACCTTTATTATTCTGGATATCACAAAAAAAGGTTTTACCTGGACATTCCATGCTCTTGGGCAAATTTCCCATGCTTGTCAGACCTTACCACTCTCTGATGTTCCAAATCAACTAAAAGAATTCCAAAAAGGGACAAATTAAATGGTTCAATCTGTTAAGATACTACAATTATTTTATTATTAATATTAGTAGTAGTTGCTACAGTTTAATTCCAAGATATAATGCTCACAATCTTAATAACATGACTTTCCGGCTCATTTTACAAACAGTTGCAGATACCGAATACATGGTTGGCGCAACTTATGATCAAGTCAGCAATACAGCCAATAATAATTGTCATCCCTGACTAACCTCCTTTTGGCCTAGACAAAAGATATGTAGGCAATTTTAATTCTTTAAGAACAAATTTCACACAGTCTTGACCCTAAATTTTGATGGTCTATGGGTGACCATACTTACAGATTCCACAGCAAATTATCGACTATATCCAGTGTCTAAACTTACTTTTATTTGCTACAAGTGCTATATGAGGTAATCTAGAGCCATCTTTTTCACAAAGCTTTTTCACTGTGTCATACCAGTCTTCAAGGTTATCAAAACTGCTCTGATTAGTGACATCATAAACAAGTAAGACAGCCTGCAACAGAATACCATATTCAACAACTGTACTATAGCCTGATGATCAACAGCTAACCTCCTAGGCAAAACACAGCAATATGTTGGTGAATACAATGCAGGCATTGCATGGAAATTTTGCGGTAAATTTATTCCTTGTCAAGGGTGAAAGCACAAGGCAAGGGTAAAGTCTTTGTCAGGCCAAAGAGCCCTATACTGTCAGAGCTTTTTCCAGTTTCTGTCTCATTTAGTGACTAGGAGTACCTCTACTTCCTCCTGGATAGGATGCAAGTCTGTTACAAGAGTAACTGAAGTATTAATATTACCAGTAGCCATCACCAATCAGGCCATGGTTGTTTGAAAGGTGGATAACACTATTCACCGTATATATCACTTTCCAGCGGTTAGCGTGGTAAGTTTTGTTAACACTTATCTACTGGATACATATATTTACCTGGCCCCTGTTGTTTGCAGGCTGCAGCTCTATCCACCAGAAAAATCATTATCCAGTGGATAAGTGTTAAAACAAACCACGCTATCCACTGAATAGTGATTACCCAGTCGACGGTGTTATCCACCTTTCAAACAACCCAGGCCTGGTCGATAGTGTTATCCAACCTTCTGACAACCAGGGCCTGGGCTGGTTGTTCAAAGGTGTATCTACTGCCATTGGTATAATGAACCCAAAGGATAAATTTTACTATCCACCTGGCGGTAATTTATTCAATAAATAGCATTTATCTATCCATTAAGCAGCTTGGACCAGGCTCTTTCCCTGGATTCCTAGTAACTAAATGCCTCCTCCTGAGAGCAATATCAAAATCATATAATGCCATCAATAAAATCTAACTGTTAGACGGTGTTTCAAATTCATTGTAGCTGATTATGAATTTACTCGCTCAGTAATTAAATCACCGTCAAGCAAAGCAATTTCGAGGCCAATAAAATATTGTTGTCAATCTATTAAGCCTAACTTATCGTCGATGTATCTGAAAGCACTGACACTTACATGAGCGCCAAAAACATATTTCTCTAACATTTTTCCACCGAGAGTCTGTCCTCCGATGTCCCATACTTGTAACGTCACATGAACATTACCTAAAACAAATATAAACGACTCATATGTGATACATACATGCTAAGATACATGCCAGCTGTTAAATTTCATTTTCAGGGCATCAGATCAACAAGAGTTTCAATTTGTAGTACGGTACAAACCTGGTAAAACTATTCTCGCTAAAAAGAAGTCCAGCCCCAACGTTTGCTTGTAGGCTTTGTCGAAGTTCTCCTGAGAATACCTTACACATATCGATGTCTGAAAAATGAATATGTACTTCGATTAGAGCAGACAAAATGTTTCGACACATAACTGTACGACAACCGATCGAAGAGGCCTCATGCTCAGTAGCTTATCAAGGTAACTTACTTTTCCCGATGCACCATCACCTAAAACAACAAACTTAAGCTGATGGTCTGTCGGCGTTTCCTCGTCTGAGTCAGACATTTCGTTGGTCTCTAAACAGCAATGAGTGGTTTGAACTTCATCCGAAAGTCTGAGCCATGTTGTTGATTTCTCAAAGACGTTTGTTTGTCGTGACGTCAAACGCTCTGTTACCAGTGCAAAACCGCGGGCTCAAAACAAGATGGCCGTCATGGCGTCCAGGAGTGGCTAGTAAAGAGCCAGTAAAGGTACTTCAATTCCGGGGAATTTCAATGAGCTTTTTCATTTACTCCTTATCATTGTTTTACAATTTATGTAAGCTACAAAAAACAAGAGTGTGTGAATGAGAAAGTGATTAGGGGTATGTAGAAAGCTTATTAAGCCAAATACCCGGGCAAATATTACTTAAGAAATTAAAAAAAAAACATGTACCTTGTTTCTATCGAGTTATTGAAACACTCGGGCTCCTTCTTGATGTAGAAGACACAGGATATGTCACAATAGAACACCACCTCACAAACCTATTGTTTTTATTGTTGTTTTTTTATTTCTTTTGTCCTTTTGTTCTCTATTGTTTTTATACATCACCGGTGTCTTCTACACCGAGTAGGAGCCAGTCGTGAAAGTGTGGGAGAACTCAAAAAAGCTGTGGAAACACTCGCCTGCTTGTGTTCTCACAACATTTCTTGTTCTCCCAAATTTTCATTCATGTTTCTAGAACTCGATAGAAACACAGATAACATGTTTTCTATGTCTTTTAGAAAGTACTGTGATGCAAAAAAGAAAATCAACTTGTTTACTTTGATCATCTAAATGAAAATTATCTTTGCTTGTGCCATCATTATTATCATTATCATTATTATTATTATTATTATTATTATTATTATTATTATTATTATTAGATAAGCTACTAACCTCTCGTTGACCTCAAACATGAGGTTACAGTAAAAATATATTTTCAATATAAGTTTAATTAAGCTTAGTTTAGTATTTATTGTAATAAAAATGCATTGTTGTTTCTGCAATTTATTTTTTCAGGTAAAAGCATATTCTGAATTCTCTCTGAAAGATAACCTGTGATAGTTATGGCACTTGTATCACCCAAAACCAAGAAAGTCTTTGCACTTTATCATACCTGTCGTCAGTTCACAGTGGTACCTCACAGAACAGCAATGAGTGAATCTGCCAACTTGCAAGCCAAGTGCAGAAAGATCGGTGCTGTTGTCACAAGAGCAGGAACAGAAAGTTCAAATAGAAGCCTGATTGTGGCTCTGCTTGGCTGGAACAGTGCACAAGATAAACATCTGGCGAAATACAGTGAAATCTTTGAACAGAAGGGTTTTGATACTGTGAGATTATCTGCTAACCCGTTTAACACTTTTATGCGTTTGCACAGAGTCAAGGAAATTAGCATGAATTTGTTGGATATACTTGTAGAAATGAAATCACAGCAAAACCGACCATTCATGCTTTATTCCTTCAGCATGGGTGGCTTTAATGTATATTACTTCCTAAATTTAGCAATATCCACCCCAGGGCAGCGGTATTTCAATTCCATTCAAGTCATGGGTTGTATATTTGACAGCTGTCCTCATTTTCCTGGCATGCACAGTCTGAAAGGAATTCAGTCAACAATATTGGAAACATTCCCAAATCCTCTAATTAAGATTCCTGTGTGGGTTGGGCTAGCTGTGGCTTGTCCTTCAATATTTTTGTTGAGTCCCCATATAAAACAACTTATACCACAAACCATATCCTCACCCTTGGGATGTCCAGAATTATTCTTGTTTTGTAAAACAGATCCCTTAGTCCCAGACAAGGATGTTTGGGTGTTTATTGAAGCACACAAGAATAAGAACATCAAAGTGTTTTCAAAGTGCTGGGAGGTATCAGGTCATGTACAACACTATAAAAATTACCCTGATGAATACCTTAAGCATGTCAATGATTTTATTGACTATTGCTTAAAACAGCATCTGACTTCAAGAGCATCTAAGTTATAGTAACTATCATTACAATTAAGCTTTCATCAGGTTCTCTGCTAATATCGTATAAGGTAAACAATCTATTTTTGCAGAAGACATTGTGTTCTTGACTTGTTTTCACCATATTTTGTTGTGAATACTTTGCCTTGTTTTTACATTTCTGTGAAACAGGTTCTGGTACACTCAGTGTAAACATTCTTTTTGGGAATTTTATAGCCTCCACATGAACATTGAATTTCCCTTCTCTAGCAACCTCATCCCACCCTCAACAAAGATGCTTGAAAAAGCCAGTGTCCCCCACAACAGGGAGATTAATAGCAGATTTAGCCGATTATTTTTGTGAAAGTCAACTACCATCCATAATTCCATAAAACCTTGCTCATTTAGAACTGTACAGTAATAGTAATTTATCAATATAATCAATTAAGAACAATTAAGAAGAGTTAAGTTACATGTAAGCTCATAAAGCATGAAAATATGTGTAAATATTTAAGTAAAGGGTTCCACTAGTTTTAGATTATTGGCCAACATTTTATCTATTTCTTTGCATAGAAATGATATTTTTGTAAGATTTTAATAAGAAGTGAAGTATAATATTGTGAAGGTTGTTTTTGCTACAGATTTTTCTCAAAAACATAAGATGTAGTAGGAATTATAGTATTCCAACAATCCAGGCTCCAGACTTGGTCCAATGGATAAATCTGTCACTGTAAAATTAAATTTGTTTTATAATTGTATAGCTGATGTCACTCACTCAATCAGTGGCTATTTCGTAAACTTGTGGTAAATGATTTATGCATGTTGTGTGGGAAACTCTGGTTAAATTAGTTTTGTTTTATCTTTGGTTTCAAGAAAGTACTCGTAGATTAACAAAAATGTTAAGTTTCAATTTTTACAAAATTCAGGAACCGTATCATACGAGTGATTAACAAAATAGGACTGCCACATAAGGGGAGTTCGATTTGTTTCAGACAGAATTTGGACAACCCTAAGTCATGTTACCAATACCAACACTTAACGGTAGCAAAAAAGAAATTCGAAGAAAACGCGCAGACAGGGCGAAGCCTGGCAAAAAATCCCGATCTCTGAAAAGTTTTAATATAAAGAAGAACTAATCAGACACAATGACCTAAATTAAGGACGTTCGCGCTAATTTTTTCTGCGCATCCTTACTGCGCACGAATTTCGCGCGTCACGTCATTCATCGAGCGCGCGCTCTAAGTAGTAAGGTAAAGGTAGGTAAAGTCTGCATACGAGCCTAAGTGGCCCATCAGGCCGGAGCTTTTCTAGGAATATTGCTACTCCTCCCTGGATAGGATGCAAGTCCATCGCAAGGGCTACCCCAGCATTAAATTTTCCGGTACCCATTTATGCACCTGGGTGGAGAGAAGCACTGCGAGAGTCAAGTGTCTTGCCCAAGAACACAACACAATGTCCCCGGCCAGGGCTCGAACCCGGACCCGAATTTTGACACTGAAGAAATTGAACACCGTGTTACTCGGGACACCTCACCTGCTTTCACTCTTATTTGGTGATAAATTGGACGTGCTCAGAACCAATCGGATTCAGAACGTTGTCAGTTTTATGATTACGGTTATCAAAATATATCGCATAATTTGTTTACGTACTGATATCCTAGTGGGCATATCTATGAGCAGCTGCGGACGGTGGCTCAGTTGAGGTATTGAATTGTCAACGCTTAACACCATAACTAGGACTGTAACGTGAGCGATATGCTTCGAATGATTATGCTTTAGATTCAGTAATTTTTGGTAACAAAGTTGAAATCATCAGTTGAACACTGGAAGTAAAAAATGTTTTTCATACAATAGAACTTCCTGTGATAGGCAAAGCTGTATTATTCCAAACTTCCTCCGCACTTAACGTATTGTCAAAAACGCCTAAATAAAAGTTAATATTGAAATTGCGTATCTGCTCTGTGTTTGAATTCTGGATAACAGCTTGCTTTGATGTGTTCTATTAGCAGAAAGAAGCTGGCTGGCGTGGGTTCCAATAATTATTCATCTCCAAGGTAATTTCAATTCTAAACATAAGTTGTAGGTTTTTAATTGAGATATATGTATTTAAAAGTTATAAAAAACAAAAAAAGAGATTTTTGTCCGGTTTTTCCTTCTTGTACGTTAAGCGTAAGACCGGTTTAGGGATTGCGTGAGACGAAATGCTTCTTTTTACATAAATCGATTTCATATGTAGGTCAATGGTACAGTGAATAGCTTGTTTCAGTGCTGTCTTCTTGTATTTGTATAGACACTAGAACCTGTTTCCACTCGTCTTTGGGTATAGAATATTATTATAGGTCTTTCTGGCAACATCCCTGAAGTTAGGTCAGTTTCAGTTCCCTTTTCGTTCCACGTTGAAGATGATTTCTAAACTTTTGGTTCTATAACCAAATGATTGCGTGGGCACTAAGCCGATATCTAGGCGGATGCATAATCATTTTAGTATTTACTTATTTTGTTTAGTTAACTCAGTCAGCTAATGGCTCTCTACGTTTGTTAAAGTTTGATGTTAGAGGCACGTCAAGCTTTTCGAAGTCAGAAATATCCATAATTATGGCAATACTTAAATCGTTTTTATCGCTACTCCTGTGTGCGATTCCGGAAAAGGGAAATTTAGTTCTCAGTTCTCGCATGCTGGGAATACTTTGTGGATACGGCTCGAGAGTTCGAAAAATATTGATGATGTTCTTGGTAGAACGTATTCCCCGAAAAAACTTAACTTCGAATATGTTGGCCATCCGATTTTGTCCTCTAAGCCACCGATAAGTTTGAGGTTTAGCTGTTGGAAAGAATCATTAGGCCACATATGTTGTAAATGGGCTCAATATCACACAAATTGGTTACAAATATCGGTGGTTTGTAGGGCATGTAAGAAAAGATGAACCGACACAAGAATGATTCATGGAATCAAATAAATTAGAGGAAGAACGCTATAAAAATGACCTGATAAAACGAAAATATTAAAATTAATCGGTATCACAATAACCTTGCTGAAATTAAAAAAATAAATAAATATATCCAGAAAAATGCCTTGACAAATGCCATGATAATAACTAGGAAAGTAACAAAAAGAATTAACCGGGAAATAACGAGTTGGTATGAAAAAAACTATCATTAGTTCTAATGGTTTGTTAGCTCGTTATTTTCTCTTTTCACTATCTGTGTAGATTTGATGCCTCCTTCTCAGCTTACACTGTTATTTTCACCTGGTGCTTCTTATATTGACTATTTTTGCGACTGCCTGATTTCTGAACAGTTCAGCTGAAAGAAAGGATAAGATTTTCTTTCTTTATTACTAGCTCGTCTCGTCATTGTTGTTTGAAGAGAATCTCAGTTCAACATTAATAAAAACCTGTTTTAATATGCATACTGCATAAGACCTCTCACTTTAATGACAAAGCTAGCGATCGACGAGATACCACAGAGCAGCGCGCCCCTGAAGATTGGTCGGGCCCGAGTTGTTGGAAAGGCGAGTTAACGCTATTCACCGCATAATGTGCTTTGTTTTGTTTGCATTTATCCAGTGGACAGCGATTTATCCGATAAAATAAGCGTTTTCCAGCCTTCGCGGAACTGAAGATTAAAGACTACTCTTTCTTTCTCCTTGTGCTCGGTTTTCAATCACTCCCTGAAATGAATGAGTATTTCATTTCCGTTGAAGGCAAATCTTGGGTTCATTGCCTATGCCCTTCACGAGTATGATGGACAAATGATGGAGGGTATTCCCAATGTACTCCCTCTCAGTCAGATAGTAAATCTCCCATATGCTCATGGTAATCCCTAAGTGTAACGTTGGATACATATTTTCATTAAGGATGAAAAAAGGCGCAGAGCCACCTGGGACGTCCACATGGGTAAAACATCGCGTTATTTATTTCTAGGCTTCTGAAGCCAGGAGTGATCAAAAATAACTTCAGAGAAATTACTTTAGGAATAAGGCTTATGGGATAGACTCCCTAAGCTTTCATTTTGTCTTAAAGAAGCAAAAAAAGTTAGCATTGAACAAAAATCAATATACTGAAAAAAACGAAGACATTTTCGCGAGAAGCATACTGTGAATTTTATGTCTCTTTGTACAAAAGTAAATAGCTTCTTTGCTAGAAATGTTTCTCGGTTAGGAGGCAGAGTTTTGGTTTCATAAGGCAACAGTTTGTTCTTATTAAGAATTTTTGTTTTATCGAATGGCGGTTTTTGTGGGAGAATTCAGTAATAATCATGACATTTGTACATGAATTCGGCCGGCTGAGCCAAGCTCGGTGACTATAGCTGAGCTACACCACTAATATGTCGACATAAAACGAATTGAAACTCAAAAATATAACTACACTAATAGAAGGTACTTCCTGTCAAAAAGCGCGTAGAACGACTGTGACAAAGCAGTTGAATTGAAACTGAAAGCTAGATGGGAGAAAACACAAGCCATTGTCAAAATCAATCGACAATCGATCAAATTGATAGACTTTTTAACAGGCAGACTAAAAAGAGCCTTTGCGTATTTTGTAGACTGGACTGAATCAACTTCCTATGTTCGTCAGAAAGTTCAATAAACAAATAAATGTTTATGCAAATTAATTGAAAATACTAAATGTAATTTAAAATTTGTATTTCTGATTCTTAATTTTAAAAAAAAAATTATTTCAGAACTAAGCTATAAATGAAAGCTAATTTAAACAAAAATACGACTAGCTCAGAAGCTTAATTTTTTCATTGACGCCACAACTTGGAGTGATTGATAGAATTGAAAACTCGTTTCCCTTCAAACATTAAGTTAATCTTTTTATTATTTGTAGCAAACTTTTGCGGGTTCTGTGTGATCAGCCACTTAAGAAGACATTAATAAGAAAACTTTTGTTATTTTTAAGAGCCAATTGGGTCTGTTTGTTGTGCCGACCTCATCTGCAGGTCATTTCCAAAACACCTCAATTCTTTATACTTCAAGTGCAATTAGTTTATACAGATACAGCACGAATGTTCTCGACAATAAAGGTAACAGATTTCGTAAGACGAGCTTAGTAATTTGCCACGAATGCCCTCAATTGGGCAGAAAAATAAAATATTAGGTTCTCAATATATTTGCAAAGTACGGATAAAGCAAACGTGTTAGCGGTTTTTAGGTGATATGGAGTAGGTGATGTGGGCTTTGTGTTTTACCGTTTTGCGACATGCTGTGTTTGATGGTTTTGCGCAGTGTTTTAGTTCACGGGAGGTGTGTTTTTTTCATTAATGTGGGAAGAGTTTTGGTGTCGAATGGGTCTCCAAAGTGCTGACACGTTATATTTCCACTAGATTGTAAACTAATAACAGATTTCGAAATGTTCTTGGATGCAGCTGCGTGCAGTACGGCTTTGTTCTTCTTGATCTTGTCCGAACCTCGTTGGATATGCTTTACCCAGAAAGTGAGTTTCCACATATTGTAGCCGGTGACACAAGACTCGAAGATTGAATAGTACTCAAAGGTAACTATTCTGAGCTTTCTTTTTCATTCATTTATTATCAATATTTGCTTTGATTGTCTTCAATTTCTGACACATTTCTTTCCTTGAAGAGACTGTTCGTCGACAGGGCGGGCTATATCATGATAATATCACAGCCTTGAATGTATAATTTCTATGCATATGCATGTGCAAAAAAATAAACCTCCGAAACAGAAACTTTAAATTTATTAACCGTATATTTTTTAAGTTAATTTATTTCTCCATCTTTTATGCAGATCGAGTGTCACGGTATTTAATTAAACCAAATTTAAATTGAACGCAAGTTAACAGATAAACTCATTTAATATTAGACCAGTCTTTCACTCTTTCAGTTTGCATACACCATGCAGCTATTAATAATAAATGCGTGCCTCCCGACGCGCATAAACAGCCAAATGCTGTGTTATACTGAGTCAGTTGAATAACTAAGTTTATCAGGAAGATTAAAAGAAAAACAAAACGAAGTAACATTTAGCAGCTATGATTCATGCTGTTTATTCCCAAAACTCAGATAGTGCTAATTTGAGGAAAAAAATCTACTCTTTAATTTGCCAACAACAAAATTAATTAAAAGACCTGCTACAAAAGTCGCCGATTAGTCGTTTTCCTGACAGGTTAAGAAAAGAACGGTCGCCATGACATACACTGTTTGCTTATTTTTACTGAAACTGAATCGTGGAACCATGCAAACAACATCTCGTATCGTTTTCTTTTCCTTCTGAACTTTTGTTGCTCAACTGAATTCAACTCAGTGAATTGAACTTTTTGAAATCTGGCTAATTGTCATTCCAACCCTAGTTTTTGCCGACAATACAAATCTTGACTTCTTCCGTCTAGTGAAGTCATTCAGAATCCCGAAAAATAATTGCCATAAGGTAGTTTGCGTTTAAGAGGCGTTTTTCAGGCATACTCAGGGCGAATTTCTTCGGCGTGGTGACCTTGTGAATTACGTTCGAGGCTAGATTGGGGTCACTGCGTGTTGATCCTGGCTACTTCAGCCCGAATTAATGTTTTGAGTCTGAATACTTGTGGTGAGTCGCGTATAAAACAATAATCAATAACGGACACAGCAATAACCCCGAAATCTCTGTTATAAAAATGTTAGAGATGGTAAAGATTGCAAGGATGTCACGCAAACCCAAATTAAGACAGCGATTGGTGCTTGAGTGATATTCACATCTAGTGGGTTAGTAACAATAATGATGATGACAAGCTCGCGTGACATCTCTCGTAGTGCTGATTTGTTGTTTTAGTTTCACTTGTCTAATGATCATCTGTACATAATTTTAAAATTTCACCTTCTGGTCGGTCATTGAGTTTTCTTTTAACCGAAATAGACGCCTACGTTTTCTGATGAATTTGTTGCTGCCAAGCTCAAAGACATCACGGGCTAGTTTTTACTAAGACACTGTTGAACTGCGCCGGCGGAGTAGTAATAACTTTTGTTGTTACCAGTACCAAGGGTTGCTAAGTGAATTATCCAGTCAGTTCCGTAAGATCTATGCTGTACTCTTAAATTAAACACAGAAAAAAAAACATCTTAAGCGATACGGAACGGATCAGACATTTCCTAAACTTGCCTGGAAGCTGATTTTTTTGCCGTTAATGCTTAACCTCGCGAATGAACAAAAATTCGAAAGCTACTCTCTAGAATTTGAACAGCCAAGGTGGCCGAGATCACCATGAAAGGGTATGATGTAGCAAATTCAAAGGGTGGGGAGGGAGCTTAAAATGATTTATATAAAAGAAACTCAGAACTGACACTCATTAAAGTGATAATCAGGGTACGTTTAAACCCACAAACGGGAAACAAGGTGTCCAAGAGTGAGCCTCCGTCCCTAAGTGATAGTGATAAATAAATATATGTTAGTCTTTAATTTAACTTCCCAATGAACGCCTAAGAAGGGTGTTGTTAAATAATACTTTGCTTGCAACACTTTCGTTTAATTTCGTTTATTTCAATTTTCAGTTGGAATCTTAAGTGCTTAGTTTCTTTCATGATAAAGACGAGACCGTTTTGAAAACAATGCAGTTGTAGTGTATTGAAATAGGGTTCTGTTATCACATGGTGTCGTTCCTTCTGTGTTGAATTTAGGCCGAGTACAGGACTGCGCTGAACGATGGCGAGTTTATAATTGGTGACAGTATTGATTTCAAGACACCAGCCGTTTACTCAAGGCGCAAGATATTATCATTTGTTGCCAGTATAGTAAAGTAGGTTTCTTACTGAAGCTAGATTCACTTTAAATCTAAGGCCACCTTAAAATTCATAAGCTTCTCAGTATAAGCTTCTTTCACGCAAGCTGCAAACAGTTGTCCTTATTTTGCATTTCAATGGTCCAGTATCTAAAATTTTTAATATCACAAGTTCCAAAAGAGATGCAAATTCTGTAGAATAGCACTACGTGAGGTATCGCGTAGGCTTGTCGCCTAGTCCCTACAGTACTGTTGCTAAGAAACAGGTTGTCTGTATGCACCATGTTGCTTTGCGACGTCCCTGTTTGCCGGCCCACAGACAACTATCGAAGATCTTAGTCCGGCTGGCTACATTAACGCCAGCGGGCATTATCAGAGAGGAGGGGACTCAATTATTCAGTAAAAGCAAAAATAGGAAACGATATTTGTTTTCGAGGATAAAAAAAACTCTCAAGTCAGTAGCGTGCGGAGTTTTCTAATGCTTGCAGTCAGTGAGACGATGGCCAGTGAGATTGAATCTTTTGCAGCTGCGATTAAGAATGCCCCCAATCAGATGCAAATCAAATGCTATTTATTCACCATTTCCTGAGTGGCCTATCCATTAATTAAATTTTAGATTTAAACCTTTTGCGCCAAAGATAGGTAGATGTTTTTAAAGTGAATAGTAAATCGCTTTGTATACCAGTTTCAATTTTCCAAGAATTGATTGTTTTGGCGCGTGAGTGTAACCGCGATGGACCTTCTGCTATCGATGTTTCTTCCCATCAAGTGATGTTCCGTTAGGTTTTACATGACATGCTTACAATCTTTGTCAACTGCCAAAGATTTGCCACCAACGTGCCAAGATAGGTGTGTAAGTTTTTTTTTTGATTTTCTTTCATTAAATTGGGCAGCGTGCACACGGGCGCGTTCATACGTGTTAAGACGATAGAAAACGGTGTATACAAAATTAATGAAATCAGCGGGGCATAAAGATTTTGTCTCCTGCAAACACTGTCTAGGTTTACCATGCATGAGATGAACTTGTTGTTAAAAGGTATAAGATTCGTCTGACAAAAATTTTGCTTTCAAAGAAACGTTTATTACTGCCCAGCCGAACGTATTACATGATTCGGGGACTTTGGCTTTTAGGTTTAAAATGACTTATTGAAAATCTCGAAAAGCGCTGCCGAGTGTTTGAATACACCTTATCATCTTTTGTCATCATGCTATTTGCATTGGTCTCAACAGAAAACTCACTATTGACAACTGAAATTGCGTGTGAGAAAATGGTTTAGGTTTTATGATGTTGGAAAGTGGAAGTTTAATGTTGGGTTCTTCAATAAACTGGTTTTATTGGTAGCATGCAAAATTGTCCACGATTTTACATCGCAATAATCTTCATTTAAGTGCCAAAGTGGATTTTGCCGGATGATCAATTTGTATTTTCATCTGCATTTTTCTTTGAGATGTGCAAGCTAGTTTCGGCTTACTCAGTACTCGAGAGGTAATATTCCAACAGATATTAGTGCTAATTTTAAATTTTGCGATGATCTAGATCTAATCGTAACGCACTGTCTCTAGATTGGAAATAGTTTCCCCTGTCCCTCGATATGAGGTATTGTTGCACGAGAACTGCTTAAGTCTTTTATTTAATCTAAACTGCCAAGCAATAGATCAGTTTTAAGGCGATCATGAGGCCCCGGGCACAATAAGGCAATGCCAGGACAACTATATTAGTCCTCTATACATTTTTACTATTTTTATGTTGTCTCAATCTGAATTTAAGATTGCCCTCGCTGGTTGACGATACTTCACATGGAAAAAAGAAGTAAACTTTTTTTCGTTACAAAAACTATTAAATTCATCGTTTTAAAATTTCCTCGTTTTTCCTTGTTTTCCTGAAAGAAGTCAGTGATTTTCACATGTCATGTTTGATATTTCACATCAATATAGCCATGATTACTCGCGTAAGAGCCCACTCGTGTTGTTAATGAAAAGGAGAATCTCCCGTCTAGCTTTTTATTAGGCTTTCACATTGTCTGCCTTTTATTTAATGGAGAGTTCGTAACTACTAAATAGCTGATGTTGATGTTATTAAAGGCCATCTGCCCCAGTGAAGGTCACTGGAGCTTATTCTTTCTTTCTGAAAATCATATTATGGCTTCAATCTCAGCCTCGCAGTTTCACGTTGTGCACGTTAATTCGTGTCTATCGATCAATGCCCATAGGTAGGTAAATTTCCTGACCGGTAACTGAAAATATATTGGTCGAGAAAAATTGACCGACTGATGTCAATAAATGATTTAGAGATGATCTTAAAAGCTATGATGCGGATTGCAGTTTTTTTGTGTGTGTCGATGGCCACACAGGTTACATTGTACCAGAGCCACCTTGAAAAATCGTTTTAACTAGTATGGCTTGTTTTTCATAAGCTTCAGGGCAGACAGTTGTTGATTCCCTTGGTATTCACAGGTAGTTTTCTTCAAAGATACGCGGCGACCCTTTGAAGTTTCATTAATCCACTGCCTTAACACGCGATACGGTTTTCCAAAACACTCGATATTTTCTCTTCACGGAGTGACGTGCCAAATTTACTTGCCTGCGGGTTACGACTTTGATCTGCACTTTTATCGTTTCCGTGTGGGAGCTTCAAAAACTAAAATGAAAACCGGACGGTATTGCATGTTCTTCCAGACTGATTCGAAAAGATTGGTCTAGCTATTTAATCACCATTCTCGTGGTATTGAATAGAGGCGTATTCTCTCCACAAGACAGAGTTAAATTATAGATCAGTGGACCGCGGTAGGTGATTGAATTGCACGAACTTTGTCACTGATAAATTACATCTTCAGTTAAATACCAGAGAGGGCTAGTCTCTTGCAAATCAGAAAAAAAAAAAATAAATAAAAAGAACCATCTTTTTGTAGGGTGGGTGAATCAGGTTAAAACCTTATTTCACAGCAGACCGACCGACATGTCTAGCCCTGGGTTACGTTCAAGTCGGATAAGCGAGAGAAAGTTGTATTTATGTATTTACTGCAGTACAACTGGTACTGTCATGTTGTGTTCTTGTATTAATCTTCAGATTATCTCTAAATAAAAGGTTCCTCTCTATGATAAGCCACTACATTGCAAGAACAGAAGGCACCAAAATACCCTCAGGTCTAACGAACACTTTGATATCGATCTTTTGCTAGACGCAAACAGCAAATATGTCGTGTACAGATAGCGCCCATCAGGAATCGATCAACCTGGCACCCCGCAATAAAATACCACTAAACGGTATTGACAAGCTTATTTCATATAAATTGCTCATCAAAACTTAGGAACGGTGATAGTTGACGAATTATCAAGAAGCGTGTGAAAAATACAATGTGCTTTCAATTTTTACTGTCTCCCTCGCTTTCAGACATGTTGTCAATGTTTACCGGGTATCGAGGCAGCTTTTTTGTACGATTCAGCGCGCAGGTCGTTACGTTCAGAAACACCGTTAGTGTTAAAAATGCCGGGTGGAAAATATTCGAAAAAGCGGACTCAGTTAGGAATTTCCAAATCTATGCCATTTCTGGTTTCTGATAAAAGTTGCAGGAATCACTACTACACATCAAACGGGGCGCACAACCAACATTCGCTCTGTAATTAGGCAGCGATAGACATGCGTTTATTATTTTACCATACATGACTTTCGTTCACTCCTTGTTAATCCTCCCTAGTGATCTTTATTGCGTTCACGATTACCCGAGGGATTTCTCTTGTTGTTCCTTGGGATTTGATAGTCATTTTACTACTATTACAGACCCTTTGTCCAGATTTGGTTTTTGTTTGCGCAGACCATTATAGCAAATAGAGAAAGATTAAAGCGAGAACTTCATCGTTTACAAAGAAAAAAATACGTTTCTCTTTCTCGCGTGGTACAGATTTGCAGGTGTTTGGCCATTTTGAAGCTGAATATTGAAGAAATTTCATGCGGGTCGTTTAACGGTTAGAGAGCGACAATTTGTGAAAAACTGCATTTCCACTTTCTGTCGGAAACGTCTCTGAAGCAGCTGCTATCAAAAGCATGGCGTAATCAGCTCTAAGTGAAAGTGATTGTTATCCGTCATCACAAAGCGAAATTTGCATAGGACTTGTGTACGCTTTGGTTATGTCAATAACGAGTCAGAACTAAGCTTAAAGACTAGATCGACTACAAACGTCTCTACCAGGTATGTTCGTAAGTCCGTTCTACCTCAACAATTTTAGTGACTTTTAATGACTACTTTGCTGAGGGACAGAACAGATTCAGTGCCCTGTTTCCTGCTGTGTTCTCTTTGTCTTTTGTTATAAATTGGTAAAACGTAAACAAGAAAAAACGGGATCCGTATCAGAAACATAAGAACTTGAAATTCCCAGTCTTTGGGTGCGAGAAGCTTCGGCCATCAAGATATGTCGTTCATTGGGACTCAACAGTACATTATACTGGATCACCTGTGTTCGATTATAGTAAAATTGCTATTGAATCCCGTCATCAGTTGACAGCAATAGAACACGTTGGAACAAAAGCAAGGGTTGAAATTCCTTGAGCTTAAATTAAAAAAAACGCCAGTGACAGTTTTGTTTTGCTAAAATTCTGTTTTAAAAAGGATGCGATATGAGGCAAGTGAGTTGGTGCCCGTAATTACGATGCTTTCATGTTGTTTTAATACTTGCAAGGCTCTGTTTATCCCTGTTTGGAAATCATTGTTTGTGGAGGTTCAGATTGTCCGTCAGTACTTTCCGACAAACGCGCGTTTACCATGCATGGTTTACACTCGCGAACCACTTTCGAAAGTTATTTTGGTTTCAAACACTTGACGTGGCCGCTTTCTTATCTTTGTTTGTTTGGTTGGAAAATAGAATCGAATTTAAGCAACGTGTAAAAGAAGTGGAGATTTCACGCAAATAAATAGTTATCACTGATTAATTTGTGGTTTTCTCCCTCTCAGCTTGTTTTGGTGGAGTCAGGAAAAGCAATTAACCTCAGCTCACGGGAGGCACGACCGTTGTTTCCTTTGACGTTCTAGCTAAATAACAT
>OMLO01000582.1_pt1 | contig 24610 bp, 12 predicted proteins | sample 1674811 | NCBI WGS metagenome assembly OMLO01 (sample SAMN06265003, study PRJEB25207) | coral metagenome | isolation source: Coral host | place: Mexico:La Bocana,Puerto Morelos, Mexico | collected 2008-11-13
AAAACGACCACCATCCATGCTAGAACCGGATTCAAGTTTCTATTTGTCTGTAAATTACTTTAAAACAGAAACTCATGTATCGCTGGAAGGTAAACACTGGTTCAAAGCACAACCAATGTGAGTGAACAAGTTGAACAATATCATGAAAGACATGACACAAGCGGCGGGAATTTCAGGCAAAACAAACCACAGTGTTAGAAAAACTTTAGTTCAAAAACTGCAGGACAGTGGCCTGGAGTTCCTCCCAACCAAATAATTCAAATAACAGGGCACAAAAACTTACAGTCAGTTAACAATTACAGTTCTCTACGAGAAAAGCAAATGGAAAGTATTTCACACATTCTTTCTTCGACAACAAAGGAATCTACCAACGTCGCACAGGCCGGTAACAACTTGACAGCGCAACCTCTGGCTGAGTATCGAATCGCTTCAACGTCTACCACTTCATCTACCTCGGATGTGAATTCCTTCAATGAGACTAGGCTCCAAACGATGTTTCACGGAAATTACATAACTGGAGGCGTCTTTAACATTAACTTAGCTCCCGCAAAAAATGAAGTCCAGAAGTTGGCCCGAAGCGTAAGAAACAGCGACTTATTATTGAAAGTGACAGTAGCCAAGAATCCACATGATGCTATTTTAAGATGCGCTTTTGCTGTTCTAGAAATGTTCTCTTCTTCATAAGAATTTTGACTTTTTGGAACAGAAAATATAAGGATTATTGTCTTCATTTCTCCTTATAACTTTATATCCGAGTTTCATAACATTTTCGTGAGAGGCATTTTGCGATAAGTGACTATTTTGGCTGGTTCGAAAATGAATAAAACAAGTTGTGTTTTATGTGGAAATTTCATCAGTATCTATAAAATAAACAGAACATTACATGGCCGCTTGGGGATACGGATTTTATCTTCTCGTGCTGAAAGTATCACACTCGCTTCGCTTTGCTTACTCGTGAGAGATACTTTCACCACTCGAAGATAAAATTCGTATCCCCGCGCGGCCATGTAATATCCTCTATTTGCTTGTATGTGATAGAAGTTGTCTCTGCTTCATTTGTGGAGGTTTCTCAATCAGTTCCGTCCAGTTGTAAAACTCCCTGTGAACTTAAACAACGGCCACGCCGAGCTTTGTAGAGTTTCGTGAAGGCCAACCTAATCAGCTTGTTTTATTCCCCAATTCATGTTAAAGGACAATAATAATAGAGATAGGGAGACAGATAGAGATAGAGATATGTCGGGTTCAGTTCCAGGTGGCCACAAGCCAAACACCGTCTACACTTTCCCGCCGTTTATTTACATATGCACATGCGCAATGCATCATACTGATCTACAGGACTTTTCTGCTTATAGCTTGTATCTTAACGATGACAACAGATGAGGCCGGCAACAGCACGTTAGATGCAGCATTTAATTGTTTCTGTAAATAAGGCATTATTATAGAACAGTGATTTGTCACGTAACTGAAATTGGCTGCAGAAGTGTAGGTGAGAAGATTAAGTCCAAAAGGCTCATCGAAGCCGCTTCTTAGTGTCGGCCTGTTTATATGAAATTTTTGAAACGTTTGGGATCAATTCGGGCTCTAATCCTGCCCGCGGGCTGGTGGTAAATGACGATGAGAAATTGAACTGTGCTGCTGCCTAATTATCCACTTTTCAAAGTGGTTTTGGCCGCGTTCAAGTAAATGCCTCGCACTGGAGGCATGGTAATGACAAGTTGTCTTAAATTTGCATCTCTTTACGTCTGCAAACATCTGTTCGCTGGGAAGAGAAAGCCGCTAAAGAGAATTGTAAAGTAAACAACACAGCAAGGTATTTAAGTCATTAGTGGTTAATTAAGAAAACTTTGAAGGGGGTAAAGGAAATAGTACTGCTTATGAGCGGTTGTAAAGCTTGTGGGCTACACAAACAGATCCTTAGAAAATAGTGAATTGAATATGCTAAAACCGTCTCCTTTGATGGCATAAACGTCATTTCATCATTGGCATTGTACAAATATTAATAGAAGATGAATAGAGCCGTTAGATCCAACATAAGCCCTCTACATGACTAATGAACAAGCATTAGCTTTCAAAATTCACACAAATGCAACAAATCCCTTCACGAGTAAGAAATTCAGAGATTGGAAGTCATCAATACCTCACCCACCAGTTTATTTGAAAGTAATGTTACCACGCTATGGAGAATTGTGGATAAAAAATAGCAAGCAATCTTGAGGCTGTCGCCAAGAGAAAATAAAAACACCACTTAAACACTGTTTAAACACGATTAACGACGATATATATAATGGCTGTTAAGAAGAGTCTCTCTGTACCCTGTAAGGCTTGAAAATCAGTTTGAATTTGGATGAAGATAAAAAAAGCATTTTTTTTTATTTCATTCTTTTCTGGACGCCGCATACTTCAATGCTTTCCGAGCCGGTTCAAATCATAATAGTATTTCGGTTTCTATGGTTCTGCGTCGCTGACAGCTTTTATTCCCTCATTTAATAACACCCGGCATCGCTAAAAGTGCCGCAAATGAGTCACTTAACGTTTATTTCTTCATAATCATGTTGAACATTTGTAGAGAAACGTTATGCAGCAGTCGCTTTACTGAGCAGGAGTTGATGATAACTTGACACATTTCAACTCTTAAACGTCAGACCGAAAGGAGCTTGTTAAGTAAATTGCGTGGCTAATTAATTTCCAATAGTTCTTTAAAACAAGAGTCATTGCATGCTTAACCTTTGAGATCAACACCATCGCCTTCATGTTGTTTCTACTACTGTTCTTAAAAAACATTACTTGGTGTTGAAGCTATTATCTAATGTTATTTTTTTTAGCAAATCCAATTTTTCCGACGACGTACGTTATAACATTCTCTTGGAATATTTAATAACCTTACCGGACCTGTAAAAACCTTTGTACGTTACATTACTAACCATTTCATTTCATAATTAAATATGGAAGATTGGTATAGTTGCAAACCTTCCTAAAAAGTAGTTCTCAGAAGGGTAGCCCATGAAACATTGGCGTGTAACGTGCGATGGCCGAAAACTACACCGTCAGTGAAATTCTACAATACTTAGATCTGTATCACTGCCCAATTGAATGGCGGTGTTCATAACAGTAGTTGTTTGCTACAAAACATCCGGATGAGGCAGTTTGTGTTTGCAGCCTTTTGACTTTAAGAGCCCCAGTTAAATGGAACAAAAGCTTTCCATGAGAACAATAATTGTTGTATATGAATATAGAGTGCTGAAGAATTCAAAACACATAAACCATATGTGCACATTGTAAATACTTCACTAAGTAATATATATTTGCGTTTTGCCAAGGTTTTCGTCAGCAGTGACGAATACTTGAGTGCGTATGATAGATCTCTGCGTATTACCTACCAAACAGAAGTATTTATTGCGTATAAGCACTCGAGGGCTAAAGGAGGAATTTTCCCTAGCCTATGTACATTTAATTTGTACACGTTGTTCTACACTTGGTATACATGCTTGCTCATACAGTTTGTTTTGGACTTGAAATTGGGCATCCGTTTCTAATACATCCTTAACGATTTTCGTTTGCAACAGAAAGTATTTAATGTGAGATTATGGTGTTCCAGAGTGCCGTGTATACGTAATGAAAATTTGCCGACTGTATCTGTACTATTACTTCCACAAAGACACACCTTAACAGCTGCAGTATCCAAGCCGTGTAGCCACCATCAACATCGCGAGGGAACAGCGAAAGCATCTTGTTGAGTGTCCGCACAATAGATATGACAACTTAATACAGTATGCCTCACGTTTCTTCTTTAAGTCACAAAAAAAATAACACGTAAGGTCGGAGTCCAGTCTACGAGAATTGACTGCATGAGCCCGCATTCAGATTTCATATGATACGTTGCTAAGTAACATGATATACCCTCAATTGCTGATGGTGTCATACTGACATGCCAACTTTAATTTCGGGTATGTTTATATATTTCGGGTGTTCGCTACTTTTCTGTCACTTGTATTATCGATACCGATAAGGATTAAGCTTTTCCGATCCGAGAGACAAATGTACTGAGCAAGTTTTCAAAATTTGTGCGTATAGAGCTAGCAAATGTGGCTGTAAACTCCAAAAACCTGACTGAAAAAAATGGGAAGCTATTTAAAGTAAACACGGGCAGCAATTGCTTATAATTTTGTTAGTACACCTAACTCTTGAGATGTCAATTGGCAAAAAGGTCAAGCTGAGCACAGGCATTTAAATGAGTCAGTTTCAGTTTAATAAAGCTACTAGTACCGAAGTTGTTTTATGAGAACAGCAATGATACATTCATTTAATAAGAAAATATGAACATCCAAATGTATTTTAATCTTCAAACAATGGAGAATTTGCAAGCACAGTGTAACACGATACATGAACAATAGACTCTGATAAGATTTCGTCCTAATAAATCATGTACGAACACCCACAGTGTATCAATGTTCAGTTATCTTGGTCAGTTGAGGCAGTGTTATGACGGAGCCATCTGTTGCACTTTTCAAGACGTCCTGATTTGAAATGTTCTCAAGTGGACAAGGTCTCGTGAACAGGCGCAATGTAGTCAGAAACAATCACAAGACGACATCTTTAACCTTTCTTGTCGCAAGCGATATATCGCGTGCGTAGAAGTGTAACAATTGGCACTTATTATAATTTTAGGCATATAGCCTCGAGCAATAAGAAGAAAGACTAGGAAACCTGTCATTTTCTATCTGTGGGTCGAGGCTTGCAAATCGATTAAGGTTATATCGTGTAAAAAAAAAAAAACAAAAATTCGGTGCGACGTCGATTTTAATGGTGGCGATTATTGGATGCTTAGCTTCTCCAAGCATTGAGATGCTGAAGATACGACATTCGCAAAGATATGAATTAAACTTATCAGTATTTTGTGTTTAACTGTGTAGCTTTTAGAATAAATGGATTGATTTCCCTTGCAGGAGTCTCAGTGTAGTCTTTGCGATTCTCGTAAGCCCCGCTGACATTACAAATTCAACAATTTCATCCTATAAGATGAGGCAAAATGCTTTGTCCATTCAGTAGCCATAGGGCCTAACCTGATAACTTTTCAAAAATATTGATTGGTTTTCCATGTGTTTCCGTGTCTCCGCTTAAAACTATAAGACGAAAGATGCCAGCGTTTATGCACTACTGTATGACAGAATCTACACAGTAAAATTAGTTTATTTCACATGAAATGATATAAAAGAAACTGACTGTTACACACTTTCACGACAAATAAAGAGACACTGTCTAATACAATAGTACATCAGTTTTTTTTTAAAGAACTTGAGGTATGACGGCAGTTTTCCGAAGCTGTCACGCCCTCGATTCAATTACAAGGCGACGATGGCAATTAGCTCTACTGTAACATCGCTGGTTTGAGAAAGAACATCACCGAATTTCCAACACGAGGACATGGCCTAATTTGGCCGTCTAAACAACGAAATCACCCAGTTAGTTGTGTCAATCGTTTCATGTCGTTCTGAACAAATGATTATAAGTAGACTTAAATTACGACGTTTCAAGTCTAAATTGGCTTTCTTCATGATTTCTCCAAACCACAGTGATAGAAGAATAGGTCCCGGGAATAGGCCAGCTCCAATAGGAAAGAAATTCAAAGGCTCGAGGCTGAGAATTAAAAATCTACTGTGTTTATTGCTATCTTATTTACAATAACAAAAGCATTATTGTGACCGGTTTCCGTAAAAAGCACTTTGAAATTTGGCATGGTTTGAATGCGGTTTTGAGATCGTGTAACCGTGCATCAAAAGAAGCCTAGATTTAAAAAAACAGAAAATACGTCTCGGGCTTTATCAATTTATTAGCAGCCCAGCAGAGACGTCAGTATTCAAATTTAACGTGGATACTCGAAAAGAGGTGAGTCTTTTCTTTGGCACAAAGGGAAACCTTGAAGTGTTAACAGTCTATTGTTTATTAAAGGACGCCTCATTAACAATAATAAAAACAGCTCGTTTGATATTTTGTCAATTACCGCCATGGAGTCCGGCAGAGCAATTAGGGCTCGGTAAAACACAAAGCTTTCAGCTAAGAAAAATATTTGAACAGAATGTTTCGAAGAAAATGGTTTTCAAAATGCTAGATGACCAGATGAAATAACTACCCGGAATAACGACTGCAGTCTCAAGCATGACCCTTTGTTGGGCGGGATTTTGAGTCCACCTTTCAATTTCCGCACGAAAGCATAATTGGGAGATAGGCTTCACTTGGCATTCATGTTCTTTCCATTGCCTGCGTTCGAATGCAAATTTAAAGATTGCTACTGTTCCTTACTATACAGCTATTTTCAGCATGTAAGTTATCGATTTCGCTTGTGGTTACTATCACTAACAGTAGAATCAATGACAGAAGCCCGCGACAGTCATTTTAACCTCTTTCCTCCTAGTAGCGATAAAAATATGAGATGCTGTTTCACGTTCTCAGCATGCCATCCTTCGAATAACTTCTAAAGCAATATATCCAACTGTGATGGCCGGCGATAAATTTGACTCATCGCCAAACTAGATTTTTTTACCAAAACATTCCACTTCAATTGAGAGATTCTTATCTTGTTAGTTATCGGATTAAAACAAAGCTCCTCAAGCGTGCTCGATGACTGATTGACCGATATATAAAAACGAAAATATTAATAGCTAATTTCGAGATTATAATAAACAGACCAACTTTCAGGTTGAATACCTTTTCCTCCATGCCGTTTCAACCTCACGAACCGTGTCTCTGTTCCATTCTTCCCCTTCCATGAAGCTCTTCCAGTACTCTTTCTCCTTTCTCAGAGATTCTATGTTCTCCTCGAGGCCCTGGGTATCTGGTATAGATTCTTCAGCAGAGTCTAAAATCTTTGCAATCTGCAAATCAACGCGAGACGTTCCGTGATAGTCAGGAATAGCTCATACGTCATTACTTGAAGTTATAAAAACGATCATCATCCTATTACTAAATTTCAAGTACGACATTCTTGTTTTCTTGTGGATCAGCAACTGAACATGAGAGTTATCACGTCCCTTCAGCGGATGTGCCTTAGACATCCTGGTGTAAGTGGATGACAGAGTAGCACCGGCGACTAAAATTCCCGAGCTAAATATTTTAGCGGCGAAATCGTTTACAAGAGTACCATAACATACAAAGTGCTGGTATTGTTGCGTCCATAAAACCCACCTGTCAAGCAGAAACCATCAGCACTAACGATAATACCAAAATAACACATTACACAGATGAATGCTGCAATGTGACTATACCTGCTTCAAAACGGCCAAGGAAAAACCGCTGACAATCTGTCCGGCAAAACTTTCAGAAATGGGTGAATGGTCTTCCATGCCTTACTTATATTCACAGCAGGTTTCTTTCTTATTTTATCACTACGATAAATTCCTTATTTCTGTTTTCAAGCATAAAATGTACACCGATTTCTTTTGTCAGTCGTCGCTATACAGTACAATCCTTGGACTTCAACCAACAAATTCGCCAATCAGAAATGCTGTACTTGTACCATTAAATTAAGCTTAACTATTTTGTACGTCCATGTAGATGAAGCCGACACATCATAACACAGAAGATGAAGCAAAGTGGGCAAAATCCGAGTTCGCAGCTGAACACAAACATCATCAAGTTATGCCGGCTCTGTCTGGGAATTAGGCCTGTGCCATAAATACAGTCATATAATCCGTGTCGGAATTTGCGCTCTAAGTCACCAGCGAGCACAAGTACATGGCGCTGCATGCCATCACAACTCTGGTTGTTTGACCCACGACGACACACGTAATCAAAAAGGGCAGGAATGAATGGGACATACAGTGATCACCTCTAATCCCTGTAGAAATGAACTGCATTGAATTATACTCTAAAAGCAGCTTGGTTTCTATTGGAAACGTTACCAGCTTAAGAGGATTCAGTGTGGTTCACTTCCTAAGGTCAAGTGATAATGGATGACCACGCCAGCCTATAGACATCAAAACGTTAATGGGTCTATTGACAAGAAATTCAAAAGCTCCTTTTATACTTTTGATCCTCCCGAAATGCACTTGGAATAATGACGATCTTGAAGCGAGCAATAAAAATACGACCACATAACTTGGTTGTGTCTACCAAACGATACCAAGGTGGCAAGAGGACCGAGACCGAGTGGCAATGAATTGCGCCATCCAGAAAAACCCCTTTTCTGCATGAGATTTGCCGTCCATAAATGATTTAGGTCCAGTTAGCTATTAAACGTATTAGAAACAAAAGAATAATGCCATTTAAATTGTCAACCATTCACTTAGCCAGGCAGGTCACAATGTCTCAAACCAGAGCTTAACGTTTGGGATCGGAGTTATTTACTTTGCCGAAAAAAAACTGTCTGAAGCATTGTTAAAACCCTAATGGTATTTCGTGGCAACACAAGTCAAGTTCAAAGGAGTTATGCCGAAATATTTGCATTTGAATGCCTGTGTAATTCATCTAATGGCTTTTGTAATCAAACTCTCCGTCATTCATGCTTTTTGAGCGCCTTCCCAAAGTCTTTCACAGTAAATCTTGGTTGATCGGGTCTAAATCTCTTAAAGATGTATGTTTAGGTAGTGGCTAACCGTGAGCCGTTTGATGCAACACACTCCGCTGTTTGTTCACGGTTCTCCCTGTTTTGCGAAGTCCTATGAATCACTGGGAATACTAGTGGCGCGCTGAAGTTACTTTAGCTGGGCTTAGGCTTACATAATACATACGGTCTAATATTGTGTCAATAACCCGCTTTTTACGGACATCGATATACATTTTCATTTCACGATCATTTTGCATCTGTATCCTATTACAAAAAAAATTTACTATTGTGAAGTTGATATAAGGCAATCGCGTTTCAGACTAAATAGAGGACTTCACCTTTGAGTGCGAGTTACTCAAATTACTTTTATATAAGTGTAAAGTTTTTTGCGTTTGAACTCAAATTAGCAACCAGAAACAAGAAATTGAACAGCAGTTTTTTGGTGTCTACATTAACTGGTTTCGGGGTTTCAAAGATCTCTTGGAAAACGAGATGTTAGGGAAGAGGTGTAGAAGTTGCCATTCTTTTTTACGTTGGAATCGTTACGTTGCAATAAGTATTACTAGGCATTTTGTAACTTGCAGAATGCTTAAGTAGCGTTTCAGCAACTTTCTGTTGTTGAGAGGCGATGGATTGATTGATCTGACTGAATAGCGTACTGACTGTCCGGTAGAACGACAAGTTGGCGTTTGTCAGAGACGGATTGACGTTCTGATTCGTTCATCTAGTGTTAAAAAATCACGTTGTAAATACATAGATTTAAAGTAAAGCCGGGCTACAGAATTAACTAGAATAAACTAAACTTTCATCCCTTTTTTCTTCTCACCATACCGTAGGTTGAACACACCCACGTTCTCGTTTATCACCATTTTGGAACCAATATCTTCACCGATTGATCCTTCGCTCAGCTTTTCATTGCTTTACCTCTTTTTCTATATCCTTTGATAAACAAGAGATAAGATAAGCTACGAGAAAGACATTCAAAAATTCGAATCAAAAATTCGATTCCAAAATTCGATTCAAAAACTGACGGCCACTGCAGCGCATGTCAAAACCATGGAAACGTTATGAATGAAATGCAAATGTAAGACTACAACTTGTAAGCACAAGATATAGACCATTTTCGTATTCTCGGTATTCGAGCTACCTTGCAATGGAGGCTCGCGAGGGGGAATAAAAAAAGAGATAAAAATTACTTTGAAAAAACTCTTTACATTAGCCTCAGTTGCAAGCTAGTTCCAGTCCAGTTCCAGTCCAATACCGAGAATACTACTTCGTTGTGACGCCGGGCCCTTTACGGCTTCCGTGAGGCGAGGACGACCTTTCGCCGGTCGAATTGTCGACGTTAGCGGTAACAAAGTCGACGAACAAGTCACAGACTATTCTAATTTATAGTTCTCCTGAGGTCGAAAGATTCCAAATAAACTGATGAACTTAACGCCTGATATATTGACTCAAACGTGGAAGTAAAATATCTGTCTTGCGACGAGTTGAGGATCGGATGGAAGAAGATTTCTTTCACCGACTACAAATACAAATATCGGGGCCCCTGAAAATGGCGGATGAAGCGAGGTGGGCGCGCGTTGCAAACTGGGTGGATCAGATTCTCTAAAGAAAACTGTTTAGTTCTTTCATCAGCAAGCACCTGTGGTTTTCATTTAAATTACAACCTCTGCAATCAGGCATATATACTTTTCTCCTTAACTCCTTCTGAGATGCTCAATACATCAGGGAGCTTCAATCTATAGGGCATTTATTATAATAATTTGTTTATTTCTCTGCCGAGCGTGCCTTATCGTACGAAATCATTTCCCATTGCTGTTTGACGACAACCCAACGTACTAGTATTAATTTAATTGAGAAACTTACCTTTACCTGTTAGAGATCACAATCGATTCCACGATATGGCATGGCACCATTACCGTGCAAAATGTAGTGTGTCTGCTAAATTTGCCTTATTTTGCATTTTGTGGAGTTGAGAAGAATATTCTAATCCAGCTTTCACCCTGAGGCCATAAAGCTCGGTCACGAAAATGCCAATAAAAAAACCGTCCACCATGCATAATGGAACAAATTTTCCGTAATCAAGGCAAACACAAACGGTCTTCCAAGCATATTTAATTACAGTAAAACAAGAAACGTGTGGTCGTCGATTCCTTTTTTCAGTTATTATTGAAGGACAATACAACGAAATTTCAATGTATCGTCGCAGCTATTTTTATTACTTTTCTATGAATTTTCAAAGTCCGTAAAACTAGCTTTCTCCGGGCCCACGACCAAGCAATAGCGAAGAATTGGGCGAGTTAGCCCGTGACGTCATTGAAGGACTAAGATTGTTTTGCTTCTAAGAAGAATATGTGCAAACATGCGATAGAGTGATTCAAAATCGTTGCAGAGTGCAAGCAAGATCTGTTTTTGGAGCATATACAAGATCTGTTTTTGGAGCATACACAGCTGCATAGACTGGCGACCAGAATATATGCATCGTAGCCGTCCTAATCGTAGCTAGACTCCGAATTGTTTTGCTAGATGATGCAGTTCTTTCATTTAAAGTCTTGTCCATTTTTGATAAAAAAGTAAACATGAAGCACAAATACCCTAAATATACTTTCTCAGCGTTCGAAACACAGTCAAACGTCTCTTGAGTGTTTTGAGCCATGTCCGTCGATGACGTCATAAGAAGCCCGACCCATTTCCCACTATGCACGGACATGGGGCACAGGAATTACAGCTTTAAACGTTTGTAGAAAAGTGGGGATTTTATCAATAGACATAATTTTCGCTGAAGCAAATGGAAAAACAAATTGGAGTTTGGGGGGGGGGGGGGGTTCGGGTTGGACGTTAAAGGGCATTATTTCATCCCCTCCTTTCCCCGCCTCCCATTTCAAGATAGTGGCTCATTTAATAGCTTACACATTGGGTAGGTCGGCTTACTCATCTCATCTCAATAAAGGCAACAATAATCAAAAAAGGGGACGATAAAACTACAAACCATTTGAGTTACCAATAGCTGTAGACAACAATGAAAACCCAAGCGCGACTCCCGGCCAGAAATAAATCAAGGCCAAATTAACATGCGCCATCCCAACTGTCCTGATTATGCAAAGTAACTAAAATATATGCAAATCTGTCACGACATTCACATAGCATTTGCACATAGCAGTTGATTGCAGAAGCACTGAATTGTGGCTGCAAGCTAGTAAAGTCTACTAAATAGCTGTTCTAAGAAAGTGCCACTACTACATCGAAAAGAAAGACCTCCGAACTTTTAGTGTTCTGGAATATTTACAAGGAAACAAAATCAGAACTCTCTATAGACGAGGAGAGTTCAGTGCCTGAATTCATAATGCATCGTCTAGTTTATAAAATCGACACAAGATCACATAGGAACGCTTAACTCCTTTGGTGTCCGTGTTTAAGGCTAGGTAAGAAAAGTGAGGGTAACGTTATCTCACGAAATCATGCAAAGAACGTACCTTATCAGGTCGACCTTGAATGCGTTATCAGAAATACTTAGTCGACTTCTTAAGTGTGGCACTTCATATTGTTCACAATTATTCGAACTCCCAAGAATAGCCAAGTATCGTCACTTCAGCGTGATAAATCAGTGATAATTCAATTCCTTCTGCAGAAGAGGTATATATAATATTCCGAGACCCTGCGCTAGGAGCCGGAGTGTCCCTTCGGAGGGCGACAATTTTGTTTCTTGGCAATCAATTTTACCACATGATCTAGCATTTGTTGTTATGATTTTAAACACGGATCACATTAAGCTATTTGTCGTCCATAGTTTACAGACTAGACAAAAATAACATTTTCATGTGTCGTTTTCGGCGTTTAGCATTTTGGAGGCCGTTCAATTATTGCCAGTGGATTTAAGAATGCAGCGGCGTACAAATACAAAAGTAGTGAAAAAAGAGGCAAATGTTGAATGCAAATTTACTGAGATGTTTAAAAACAGCTCAGTTGGTGATAATTTTTAGAAATGTTGAATTTTAATATGAAGTTCAAGGTCTGTAGCAACAGAATCAGTTTGAATCTGTAATTAATATTTTTTTTCTAATTTTCTCTGTCACTGTATCTTCTCAGTGACAAAAGGAATCTCTAAAACAAGAATGCAGTCAACGGTGGATTTAAGGATATAAGGATATTGAAAAAAGGAAAGGAATTTGAATACGACAAAATAATGAGTTGACAAGCGCAATCCCTCAAATGCGATAACCAGCACGAAGGCGCCGCTCGACTTTAAAAATCAAAATTAACATTCAACCAATAGAATGCAGCGTTGGGATAAATACTACAATATTAATACGAAAATAAAAATGTAGACAAAATTGTCGAAAACAAAACAAGTTATTTAATATTCTTCTTGAAATTCCTTTTCTTGAACATTAATATTCCACCTCGGAGAGTTAAAAATTAAGGCCAAAAAGACGACATTCCTGGAAACTTTGTTTTCTACCAGGTCGTTCCCTTTTTTGAAAAATAAAATATTCGTATAATTTGTCGGTCTACCAAAAAAAATATTATCTTGTCGTTAGATTAGCGACTGAAAGTCTGTTATTCACCTCTACAGCTCAGTCAAAAACAAAAAAACAACAAAAAAAGAAATAGGCAAAATGTTTGTTTTAGGGTAAGTTGTAAAGCGGTCTCACCATACGGTATTTCACTATCCCGACTCGATCTTTGAAAACTACCAGAGAAAGCTCAAACTTGTCTCTCATGCGTGTGATTGTTCAATTCGCCATTCCTAATGGTCAAGTTCGTTTCTACACAAATTTTCAGATTAATTTTCCATACATGTGATATAGATACCTTACCTTAAAATTCGATTTAACTCCATGGTTAATAAGAATCGTCTCTACGTCTAAAACTCATGACATCCTCGAGTCTCTATAGCATCCTTCCATCCCTTGCTGGATGGAGTCAATTTCAAACACTGAACAAATTAAAATAAAAAAAAAAAATAACCTGTATGTCTTGGATAAATTAGAGTCAATATGTACGTCACTAATGCTGCAGGATGTTTATTTATATTTTAGAAAACGAGGGCGTTCAATGAATGGTTTATACCTAAACAGAACTGAATGACAACAAGAACGACAACAAAGACAATACGCCATAAGGGTCTTCAATAGACAGCCATCTTCATCTCATGTCAGAGTTGTACTTTAGTATTAACTTGCTCGTCTCTCTAAACGTTAAGATCTTCAGTATTGTTACGCCGATGCAGGGCCATAAATAATACAAGATTTGACGCTTGTCAAACCAAATAACTTCCTTATCAATAGCAAATTTTGATCACAGGAAACTCTTTTATTTTTAATGTTCATCTATATGTACGCAAATCCGAAATGGTTTTCAGTTCATAATTTCCCGTCGATTGTTACAAATAAAATCGTGTGCAATTTCTTTACATCGATCGTTAAAATTTAAAAGGACAAAATTGATAAGTGAAGTGGCTAAAGCCCTAGCTGTGCTAAAGTAGGTTAATTCAATATTTATAGTTCGATAAATTTCAAAGTACAATAAAACATGCAAATAGGTGGATGTTGCTAGGAAGAATACACCCACATTCAGACAGCTGAAAGTGAGAATTCTAAATTAATCACAGACACAGATATGCAGAGTACATAAATTAAAGAGATTTAAAATGCTGTTGTGAATACTGCGGTTCGACTTTATGACCTGGCTGCTAATCGAAGAAAATATGACATGTGAATTTATCCGCGATGATTTTGGAGTTGTTTCAGAAACCTGGACGTCACAGCGGATTGCAATCCTCTTTCGCTTGATCTTCTATGAATGGTTATAAATTGTACAAATTCTTTAAAGATAATATCATATTATCAAAAATGTTTTATTTACAAGTGAAAAGTACAGAATTGCCGGACGTTGGTCCTAGAGAATTTTCCTTCCTCTCGACATAAGAAAATGAAAACGTCAAGCCAAGGAAAGCCCGAGTCGTAACTCGTTTCTGGGGCCTCTTTGTGGTGGGCTTAATTTTGTAGGGTCAACAAGGGATTGTCCATGCACGAATACAATACCTTAAATTCGACCTCTCGCTAATGTGCAATGATTATCCTTTGAATGTGTTTGACAACAGTTTCCAGCACTTAGAACGACTTTTCAAGATTTTGATGAATCATTACAACAATAATTAGTTGATGCAAAATCATGCTAAAAAAAAATCAGCCCATTCACTTATGAACGTCTTAATTTTCGCGAACCTTGGGTTACTATAGCAACAGCAGTATCTACTAAAAACACACTTAATGTTAGCTTCAACCGCTAATAACTCAAAAACGAGTTTGGTGACTCCATGTTTTATTATTGAATTTTGATTAGCAGGGTGAGACGCAAGTTTTGGCAACGTTTTTTTTAAAAAGAATCTGTACACGAGGTTCAGAACCATGGAAATTTCTGGAAGCTGGTGCCACTAACAGAATTAACAGAAAACCAAGACCACAAAAAATAACTACAATCACTACAAAAAAGAAGTACAATTACGACAAAGAGTCAATTATTCACTAACAATAATAGTACCAGTTTTTACAGATCACATGTCATCGGGCCTCTGCCATTTTTCCTTCATACTCAACCGACAACATCGATAATTGTATCTCACTTTCTTCTCAGACGCAGACTTCCTTTCCAAGTAAAATTTCTGCAAAAGTTCGTTCTCGTTGCACTTGACGTATTGTCGAGAGAGTTCTCTGATAGTGCCTTCTGCCTGATCTCTCCACTCTGTTGTCGCTGCTCGACAGATTGCCCGATTATCCAGAACGCGGAGGTTAATATCATCCATAACTTCGTTTTCTCTCTTCAGTGAATCCAGGAGACCCTTTTGAAAATAAATAATAAATAATCCGGTATCACTTCTAATTTCTGCTGCCTTGAATTTTGTATCATTTTGTAGTAAAAGGAGTGGGAATGCTAGTCGGAAAATTCGAGTTAACCCACCTAGAAGAGACCAATTTGGGCAAACGTAAAAATCTATTTTACTCTCTAAAATTCTTTAACACTAACAACGATAAACATTACCGTCAATTCCTTTCTAGGACAGAATATCAAAGATGTCATGCAAAGATATCATGATGAGCAATTCACTGGTGTCCTGTCCAGAAGACCCTAAATGGCACCGATACTCAGTTGTATAAAGGTTATATAGGTACTGTAGGGCTGTTTTTGTTTGAAATAGTGCTTGCTTTGCCTAGTCTTGTCTAGGATTGGCTATGGGTGAAAGAACAACCTAAATCGGGGTCAGGTCTGCAGTTCGGTGGAGAATGTGTAAGGCAAAAGAGTCGTGAAGCGATGTTTTGGCCACCGTGAAGACTTTTTATTTTAATTTCCTTGCCAGAAAGACCTCTGGGACCAGTCTAATTGCGGCAAGACCTCAAGCAGGCTACGGGCTGACATTCTAACTCACAATTGCATAATTTACTTTCAACGAGAAATGACAGCTGTTACTCACCTTCTGCCACTCCCCTTGATGGTCCACTTCACGTACCAGATTATCCAGTGAGGCGAGCTGCAAGCTCTTTTTCACCTTATCAGTGTCAAAAGAAATTTTCCCTTGGAGATCCTCTTTCTCGTAATCCTCACCCTTACGTTTCAAATAAAACTTGATGGCCTGGATCCGATTTTTCTGTTTCTGCATGATTGCCAGCTGTGTTGCAATTTTTGTCTGCATTTGGGACATCTTAGACTCGTACATTTTAAGACCGAGTATGATGTCATCATCGTCAAGTGCACGCTGGGAATGAGAAAAGAGAGCTTGAAAACAGAAACGGCATCGATGCTGTGAGTACAAGCGCATTTAATGACCTGCCACGAAGCCGATAACAACTGAATGGGATATAACAATTCAAACGAAACTCGGATTTGTTAGTTTTAGGCAGTCAAAGCGGACTCCTAGTGTTATTGAAATACTCGGGATTTGTTTTACATTATTCTTAGCGCTTTCCCCTCCCTAAAGTTATATGATCTTCTTTTCTTGTGGACCAGGTAAAAAGGTCAGTTGAGACAATTTCGGTCAGAAATATAACAGATGCTGCCTGATAAAAGCCAAACGTTAAATATCATATAATGAAGGGATTTTGCTGCACTTTTCCAGTATTGTGAGTCGCCCTCTCGACCATCGGCTAACTATATGCTTTACAATATGACCTGTGACATCTTCTAGCGAGCAACTAACTAACCCAAATGTATGAAATCATTTGGCTGGTCATGAAACCGGGTCATGAAAGCATGTTACAACACAACATAGTCACGGTTAAAGTGGAACGTTTTAGTTGTTACTTTCTCTTGCAATCCTCGAAAGTCTATTTTTGTGGCTCTTAACCATTTGGCTAAATTTTGCTTATGCTGACACTAATAAATTTGCGACAGTGTATTATACACTGTCGCCAATCATTTCCATTTATCTCAATAGACACGTACGTATGAGTACAGCAAATTGCTTTGCATAGTATCTCTAGTCACCAATACACTTATCTGACCTTCAGACGAATCTTCTCTCGTGTCGGGCCGCAGTTGCAGGCGAGAAGAAACTCCAAGAGCACAAACAAGCTGAGGACTATACGCGACACCGCCATGTTGGAGAGCGCCATTACACAAAGGCTGACTTGTTATGTATCACTTGATCCCTGTGTTGGACATTGGACACCACAGAAAATAAAACCATGAGTTCGACAGGAGAGGGACTCTGGATCATGGAATGAATATCATCCATTTGCACTGCGCTTGTATAAACCGATTATTTATCAACACTATCAACACCGAACAATACGAGTGGTACTTACCCGTATCCATTTCCACGCTTTGGAAAGGACCGGCCTTATCACCACAACACAAGAAAACAACGCTAAATGAAAGAAGTGAAGGGGTAACAGAGTAGAAGTAACGGCCAATAAGCATCTTCTCGCTCAGAATTCTCCCAGGTTACTCATAAGCCAGACGTTTTGCTTTGAAACACACAGTGCATGAAAGTAGCGATATTTATGGCAGCACAAAATCAAACTGAGTTAACTGCTGGATCTGACATTTGGCAATCACGGACGATGGATTACCTATTGTAGGCAATATTTCAAGTGTCCATTTCCCAGATCCTTAAAGGCACTTCTCAAATTTACTTTCGCTCGAATCCTTGTATCCGGCGCTGCTTGTTGTCTGAACCTTGATCTAGATTCTTTGTGGCTTAGCTGCGTTCAGACATTATCACGGTGACCAGAGCTACAAGGCTAATATCGAGCTAGTACTTGCATACACACTTTCTTTGATTTTCATCTGCTTTCTATATGAACGAATATATTTCACTTTAAATTGAGCAAATCAGAGAAAGAGAGAGATCCCTTCTCTTCGAAGTCTCGTAATTCTTCGGTTGCGATCGATGTTTTTCTTCATTGAATCCTTAAATGATGCGTCCGTTCCATTCCTATAATTACAATAGGTCAAACTCTTGACCATTTTCTGTCATCAGCATTTGTCAGCTATCTGATTTCCTCAACACACAAAACCCGATTGTTGCAGTGAAGATTTGGAAATCATAAGATGGCAGATTTCACTGTCCTAATATTGTGCGTTTCAGCGTTTTCCATGTTCGAAAATTCACTTGGAATGCCGAGCAGAAAGGCAAGACTAAAGGTGAGTAAGAACGGCAAGTTGCAGAAGCCGTGGCCATTAATGGACCTTTTGTTATGTCTTTGTATGTCACATAGACCTTAAATGACGATGTAAACTGTCGAAGATTTGCCTGTTTTAATGTTACCAGTACAGAAAATGCAGTGCGTTAGAGCTTAATGGCCCATTAACCTGCGTTTATTTCTGATATGGCTAGTAGTAGAAGTAGAGAGACGTACTTGTTATTTCAATACGCGCGCACCCTTCCTCCCCCAATAAGGAATTAATTGAATGGCAACCCTCCCCCCTACCCTAAACTTATGGCTCTTCGATTACTATTTGTCCTTTGGAATGGCATACTGAGAATGGATCGGCTTTTATCACCCTTACACCGACGAAAAAGGGACGAAATGTCCATAAAAACATCAAACCACGACAGACCTTTACACATTGCTTCCCATAATTGCATGCGTCAAAAGTCCACACTGTATATATATTATATAATCTGTTATTTTTGACAGTTGCCTGATGACTGCTTCGCGAGAAGCACGAAACTCGAAGTAGCAAATAAGTGCTTGTGAACTAGTCCTGCTCCACAAACCTACTAATAACAGCTCTAGTTTATCTATTGAGCACTATAAATAGTAGATGAAAATCTCAGTCTACTTTCTACTGGTTATATTATATAATATATATATATTTTTTAAAAACTATAGAATTACTCTTCTTTGTTTATTAGCTGTTTTATTTCGTTAACCCTTTCATGCTTGATTTTGCTGCAAATTCCCCATTTTTTTTTACCGTCAAAGCGTTTTTGACATGCAATTCGCTAAACTTCACTACATTTTTCTAGGAATGCAATATCTTACATTTTATCGAGATTTTCTACCAGTCTTTATAGTCTAATAATAAATATTTTACTAAAGGGCATGCGCATAAGCCAAAATTTTTAATGTGCGTTACGATTTTTTCTTTCTTTCTTGCTCTTTCTTTTTTCTCTTTACTTTTATCTTGTACTCTTTACTTCCTTCCGATCAGTTTTGAAGGATCTGCAAACAAGATCGCACTGATAAATAAATGGCCTATTTTATGCCAATTTTGCACCAATAATTCAACATTTGTCTTTTCAGTAGCTCTGTCAGCATTTAGTCGATGTTCAAAATCTACACACGTATGGAAAACTTTGTCTCTCCTGATTTAATTGCTTAGTAAGACAATCTGCTGGCGTGAGAATTGATAGCATAACAATTAGTACTTTCTACCCCTTTAAATGTTGTCTGGAGACAACACTGGGATCGAAGGGGTTAAAAATTTAGTAGGCATTATATTTCATATATAGGACATCCGATTCGAGTGGCGTGTTACCGTATATGTCGTTTCTTACCTTTTCACAGCGTCAGGCCCCACAAAGTTCAGCTTTAGGCGCTCTGATGTCGTTTTCCGTTAAACTCTCCGACATGGAACGTCAAATCACCTCCTTCGAAAGGAAGATACAAAGACAGACAGCCGAGATCGACCAGCTGTCAGCCAAGCTTGACTCCAAAGCAGAGCGAACGCAGTTTCAGAATTTGGAGATTTTGCTAAACAGTAAGATGGTTACCCTTAAAGACGAGATCAACACAAAGGACTTGGTGATAAAGAGATACAGGGACAAACTCAGGCAGCTGGAGGCCGAGGTCATGGTAAGGGAACTGGTACACAAATGCTCTATCAATCTCTTTAGGGATGCGTTATGCACCCGGGTGGGGTGTGATAGGGTTTGGGGGTTTCTCGAGCACATTGAATGTAAGTTTTAGGTTGGACTTGATTTTCGCCGCCCTCGTGTCCTCTCTCCCGAAAAGAGCGCAGCCTCCTTTCCCGAGCAGCGGCTGGTATTTGAGACTAGCTAGAAGAAATGTCGAATTTCTTTTTACACAATCATTGCTAAGGAAACAGTTACAGGAACATTGAAATTTTCTTTTCCAACGAGTGTTTCAGTTGAGGTTCACGTAAAATCTCCGATTCTGCCGAGCATTCCAAAAACGTTAACGCCATTATGGCACAGTATCTTAGCAACTTCGAGTATTTTGATGCGAGCCCGACGCTTTCCAGCTGCCTTTTACAGTTTCCTTTTTATTTGTCTATTAGAGCATCAACGACCAATACTCCAGCCTCAACACCAACACCATGAGAGTGCTGGACAGATTTGACGACCTTGGCCTGCATTGCACGAACGAGAAAACTGGCTGGGCTCCGAAAGCCAACGGAAAGATCCAGTACCTCGATCGTCAGTGGGTACGCTGCAATCAAGGGGAATTTCTTCAGAGTTTTTTGTTAAAACTGGCAAGCAGTTATGAAGAGGACATGGTTAGATATGTGTATCGCTGCTGTAGAATCAACATCTAAGATAATGCAGGCCGTTACGCATTTTATTGATGTCGTTGTTGCTGTAAAAAGCTGTATTGAATAGATGATATCCGAGCTTAAGACGCCATAATAGTTTTCAGTTACAATGCGACTTAGCCATGCCGCATGCTCCGTTTGTATTTGTAAGAACGTTGCAAGTCCGTTGTACGAGCCATGCCGGGAAACACAAAATATGTTACGGTATTATTTCCGAATGTTTGTTGTACTCAAGCCTATGAAATCGGTGTTACTCTTGTTAAGCACGTGTAGTGTTTTTAATGTACTGTATGCAGCGCAAATTTCACCGTTTACAAATACATGCGTCGCTGAAACGTTTTTGATATGAAGCTTGTAAGCAAATTGTAAAAAAAAAAACAATTCTCACCATCTTAAAGCTTTTTACTGTTGTATTGAACTCTCTTTTTAAGAGAAAATAATATTAAAAATATACATATACATATATAGCTTCTCTTTGGTATAGGTTTCAAGAAAATAAAAACAAATGAGTTGCATTTTGTTGTATCACAATATAAAAAAGATCATAGTGATAAAAGACCTCCATTATGTTAGAATTAAATCGACCACGTATGATGGTTGATAAAAAATAAAATAAAATTCTTTGCTCAATTTGGCTTTTTGGTTTTTTGCCTCGAAGCGTGGTTGATCCTCATGAAAGTGGCACCAAGTAAGTGTGTGTCACGCATCACGCTCTTTCTCCTCGTTTATGTAACCATTGTCATCATTTTCGGCACTAGCGTTACTTGCGGTTTCAATGACAGGTGTCACGGGTTCGGAAGGTGTCTTTGACATCCACTGTTTTCTCAAGAACTCGACTTCTTGACAAAGAATTTTCCTTTCTTTCATCAATTTGTTTCTCGACGCCAACAACTGGCACATCTGTACAAGAAACAAAACCAAATTGATACGCGAGTGAAAGGTCACATGACGACCCAGGTTTGGGTGACGTTCCATGTTGTCATGGAAACAAATGCTACCCTCCGTGTACGTGCAGCATTGTGAATAAGGCGACTGTCTGTACGTCACCCATTTAAAAATGGTTGTCCCATCTCAAATTTAATTAATATTTTTGAGATGAACAAGTTGGCGGATCGAGTGTCGTTACGGTTATCAGCTTTAAATTATCAGCCTTAGAGTAAGCAACCCTATTACAGCCTTGGACTTAGGCTAACTAGTGCATTGTACGTTCCTGGGCAGACAACTTCAAAAACACATTAAGGCATATTGGGTCAACTCGACGAAAATACCATGGGCGTGGGGGCAAAGAAAACCTCTCATGGGTTGTCTGCGATATAAATTGTATCATCCCTTCTGGGATAGGCAGGGTAACACTAGTTAACCGCTAATAAATAATGTTACGCCGTGATGAAGTGAATAAGACCCGTATTACCTGGTCGACTTGCTTACGGGCGTTTTCGTCGCTATGTTTGAGTCTGGATGATATTTCAAGTATGTGCTTGTCCTTTTTCGCGTTCTCTACCTCAAGGGCTCGTCTTCGCGTGATGGATTCCTCTAATTTCTTCTTCATTTTGTTGCACTCGTGGTTGGCGTCTCTAAAGTTCGACAGAAAGAAAAGGTAAAAAGGAAATAAAGGCCACGAGGGAGAGAGAGAGAAAAAAAAAAAGTTTGGTAAAGACAAAGTGTATATAAGGATGACAATCTCTATTGGATTTAATTGCAATTAATACCTTCATTCCCACCACGTATGCCGTATTTATTTTTTTGCTTGTTATCTATGGTAAGTGTTAACCGATAAATGGTCACTGTTAAACATGATATACACATTCTACAGTGTTTGAAAGAGTTTGTCCAGGGAATTTCATAAACACCAATACCGCAGAAGAACTCAGAAAAGATCGAAGTGTCCAAAACAAAACCAGGCAAATATCCTGATCGTTTTGTATCCTTGGTATGCCAGTGTGCACGTGGACTACAGCTTAATTTACAGTCCCAGGTGTGTGTGTGAGTCATGTATGAACTTACTTGATCCTAACATTTCAAGAATAATGTTGATGTGGCAAAAGTTGAAGTCAGAAGGGGTCGTAAATCACATCTCTATGAGGAAGGTAGGGCAGGAAATGGGTGTGGTTGTATTTTTTTATCGTTTTATTTTTACAGTAGCTAGATCTCTGCGAGGTTTTACAGTGCCAGATGTCATACAAATTGACCCTCCTTGTGGTGCAGGACTTTCTGTTCTTAGAAAACGCGGTATTATTCGTGAGTAATACCTTAGCCAGTTAAAACATTTCTTCACAAGCTACTCTTGAGAAGTCTACCTTGATTTTTCAGCAGAATCTTGCAGCTGTTGGGCGAGTTTCTTGCATTCGTCCTTCATCCGGTTACACACTTGAATTTCTGCTTCCAACATCTGTTGCAGCTCAGTTCTAAGTTGGGCTTTAAGAGCATAACAACATATAGTCATATGACACATGCAATTTTGTGGGTATTTAGGGCTGCTATATCAAAATATCAAATATATATTTTTTGATGTACAATTTTGCCTTCAAATTGAAGGAAACCCCTAAACTAACGTTAATTGAAGCAACACGACATAGTTTGCACATCTTGAAGAGTTTGCAATCCGTGTGAATTTTCTCCATCCTTAACTATCCTTGTTTCTTTATAATTTATTATGGTTTTTCTTGTGTTTTTCTTTCCTAGTAAGCTAATATTTTCAGGTTTCCTTTAATTTAAAGGTAATTTTGTACGTGACCGGAAGAACTCACAATACCGCGCCTAAGCTCCTTAAGGTAAAATAAAGAAATAAAATGAAAGGTAACAAGGATTCTTAAAATAGCGACGGATTACAAATAGAAATAAAAGCAAACTTTAAGAGTTTTTGGCTCTCTCAAAAGAATAAAAAGGCAATAAACCAATACTCAAATAAGCACCGTTAATTTCTTTTAGTTCCTGGCACAAGTAACACAGAATACGGCGCGGTGCTGCTACGTTTACGAACATGTATGATCAATATAGAGCGCGATCTCGTGGTTGGTGTGATACTACGGAGAAAGTGATCACGGAAGATGAGAAATTAACTTACTGTGCTTCGTCTCCGTTTCCTGTAGTAATTTGGTGAGTTTATCCTCCCTTTGCCTGCTTTGTTTACCGAGACGTTCGATGTCTTCAGCTCCTGTTTTCTCCAGCTTTTCCTTCGCAGCTACGGCGCTTTTAACCTGCATAGAGGACATCGATAACGCGATCATGCCCCCCCCCGGGGGGGGGGGGGGGGGGAGCAGCAATACTCATCCCTTCAGAAGACTGGATAAACTGCAACAGTGTGGGGCACTTTGACCCAGTGTAGACTTACCTCACAGTTGAATGGCACTTGAGTGATCGCCATTGGGCCACAAAAATCTGGTCATTCGAAAGCGTGTTGTAATTATTTGGTTTCTTACAGTAAATAAATATTTGTTCATTTTTAAAAAGGAAATGACCACCTGAACGTTTGCCTCAGGTAATAGAAAGTAGCCAATAGTAACAGGACAATACCACTGAGTCAACTTCCTAGCTTAAAGTGTCTATATGGCATCCATAAAAGGCATGGATATTACACAATTGCGCTGACATTAATCAATAATTTATAACAAGCGTCAATTTTTTATCTTTTAATTGGAATTAATTTTAAGCCGGAAAGTTTTCTTTGTGAGTTCTGTTTTGTTCAGTTATGTTCGGCAATCGAACTCAATCATTCAATTAAAAACATTGTTTTCGAATGTTTGTTAAATAAAAAGAATATTTTAAATTCAGTTGATGTTGAGCCTCACCCTCGCCATCAACCAAAAATCTTTTACTGTCATGCAGGGACATCATTTAAGGCAAATCACCAGGAAAATTGAACAGCTGTGAGGATGACTGGTTTAACCAGTCACTCACTTCGGAAATTTTTGCCCACGGCTGAAAACAAGTTTCCCTCCTGAGCTGAAAACATTTATGAAACTCATAGTGTCATATCTACAAATGTCTAGATACAAACTGCACAAAAAATCAAAAGGGCTACCTGCTTGTGTGAAATATCTTCCAAATATTTTCCATGATTGGAGCTCT
>OMLO01000583.1_pt1 | contig 24571 bp, 15 predicted proteins | sample 1674811 | NCBI WGS metagenome assembly OMLO01 (sample SAMN06265003, study PRJEB25207) | coral metagenome | isolation source: Coral host | place: Mexico:La Bocana,Puerto Morelos, Mexico | collected 2008-11-13
AAACCGAGGAAGACTGGTGCGAATGGTGGACCAAAATGGCGGCAAATTTGAATGTCTTCAAACAATTATAAAAAAATTGTGTTTTATCCAAATCGAAAAATTTTTTCACAGAAGTTCAGTAGGTGAAATGCAGAATTAGATGAGCAAAAAAAATAATTTTGACATTATGGGCACTTTAAGGCCTTTCAATTAAGGGTAGACTTTCTCAAAGCCCATTTCCACTAGATTAGGTAATAAGTCAGACTTCGTCCTCGCTTCAATCATCTTGAGACTCGCTTGTTTTCACATACTCGCTCGCTTTCAGATTTTCGCAGTCCACTTGTGGCATGTCTAAATTACGGGTAGCACCACCAGCTTAATTATAGTGCAACAAAACAACTGGGCTTTCAGATTTGCTTTTACTGGTTAGGCCACATTGTTGCACAAAAGGATGAAACATGGCCGCCCACTCGGAAGGCCTCATTGCTAGGAAAGGTGATGGAAACAAAACTGTTGTGCAGATGGTAATTCTAAATGTAACACTAAGTTCTCAGAACTAATATTAGAAGAACTTTTTGGCAATTAGTAAGAATTGAGCCTGATTGTTGGAATTGTTTTGAAAAACTTTATTCTGTCACTTCTCAGTTCTCATGGAAACTGAAATAACAAATTAAATATTTTTTCCAAATACAAAACATACCAGTGAAAGTTTACAGTTGAACTTCATTAAATTTTATCTTTACAAAACTGCTGTACAAATGTTTATATATTTTTCTTAAAAAAAGGAAATATTGATTAACGTTAGAATAAGCCTCCAAAGTACCCTGAGAGTTTGTACATTTTTTACTTTACACAATTTAGACAAGCAGCATTCATTTTAATAGTTTTCCAATTGTTTTTCCTGCAGAACGCATGTATTATGTTTACTTTATTCTCTCATTAATCTGCTATGCTTTTCAAGAATCATTGATCCAAGTACCGCAGTGTGAATTGACACACATTATGTTACTATTCTGAGCAAAGAACAATATTTACAGGTTTAAGAAGAAAAGTTTTTGTACATTTGATTTTATGAGAATTAAAAGTCTAAACTCCTTTTAGAGACTGGCACATTCTTCTGGGGAGGGGAAGAAAGTCTATTTGGTCCTTGCTAACAAGTTTTGATATGGTCATTCGGCATTGGTCCTGTAGCGACACATATCTACATGTGCTGTCGCATAGTTCTATTTCAGAGAGTGTCGATGTAGATGAAATGATTGGGTATAGTTCTGATGCTTTGCCACACAAGCCAGTAAAAGCCACTCCTAAAGATCTTCCATTCTTGAAGTATGAAAGAGTTCCTGCATCCATATCAAGGAGTACACCGATGACTGTTGAATCATAAAAAGGGTCGCAGTAACTCCTAACCTGGCCATTGTGCCAGACCTTGCCTTTGTAAGATAACCCCCAACTTTGTTCATCTCGTCCAATCAAATCAACAAACTCAAAGTCAGTTGTCTGAAGCAAGGCCTCTTTGGTTCCAACACCTATCATAATTGATGTACCAAAGACAGAACTCAGTTTCACCTCCCAATAGTGCTGACCATGTGTAAAAGCCTTTGTGCCCCTCACACCGGCTGTTCCCGTACTCTCAATGACAGGGTCAATATAGAAGCAAGCTACTTTGTCATTGAGACAAAGATACACAGAAGGTGACTTGTCCTCACTGCTCCACACCCACTGTTCATGGTAGGTATCGGACCAGGGATGGAAAGACTCCGAGTCATCACTTTGTTGCTTGGAAATATGTCCTGTAAATGACAATCAAATTGAACAATTAAAAAAACTTCATTTTCAGATTGCCACTAAGTGTTTTTCTGGTGCTAAATAAGATCATGAGATTGTCTTGTACTGGAATTATAAAAGCAGTCATAAAATTAGAGTGATAAAAAAATTTAGCCGACGATTGCTGCCGAATCCAAGATCATTTTCTTTAACCTTCCTAACAAACCCTTCCTTTACGTGAAATGGGGGCGTTAAGTGTGTTAGCTGAAGACTTTCGCGACACCAGTAGCAGCTAAGATTAATAATTTTAGAATTTTTCAGTTGCTTGTTGCATCAAGAAATAAATAATATAATATTTGCTTGCATAAGCATGTTTAGTTTAAAGGGTTTTAGACACTTGGCCGGATGTTAAACTGTGTTTCTTTTCTCCATAGATTCCTGCATGGAAGCTTGCGTCTTGTCTTGAAAAATGTTGCATTGCTGGGGTAACTGACAAAAACCTAACGGCAACAAAATAATATTCATCTCTAACGGCAAACTGAGAGGCAATATCGAGGTACCGATGGAGCGCAATCTCAACGACGAAACCTACGATTCGACTTGACGGAAGGTTGTAAACAAACCCAAAAAGTGTACCTTGTCACGAATTTCCTACAAACTAGTATGCTGCGACTAAAATATAGAACTTCAAGGTTTAACTTTAAAGTGTAGCGTGTATTGTCATCCTTACCCATTTCAAGATCCTCTCTTCCAAAACTGCAGCTGAGTGGCGATTTAAATTTCTGCAACTTCAGGTGTTTGTTTTGGATGTGATGTAGGTCCGTACGAACTAATCGAATAATAGGTTTCTGAACACTGAACAAGGCTTTCTGAGTAACAAAACAACTTTTCGATAGAAAGACTTCCTGTTACCTTTTTTTTTCGCTGACAAAATCGATTCAATTTTCAAGAGCTCTGAAATAATGAATGTTCATTTCTCCAATGCGTCAATAAGTGCATTTCGTCTTTTGCGTTATAAACAACTTTTCAAACCCAGTGGTCAACCTGATGTGGTCTTGTGACCACCCACTAACGTTTTTGATTGGCTACACTGAAGCCCGCCAAACCGGAAAGGCTTGATTCCCTGTACGTGTTTTGTACTTTTTGTGCTTTGTACGTGCAATATGGTCCCAAAATAGAACAGAACCTTAATTTTCTTAGCTATCTCAGAAGTTGTCTTTTTTTAAATGATGTGGTTTTAGAACTCAAATTCCTATAAAAAAAAAAAGTGGAAATATTTCACTTTCTTGTTGGGGTCGTTGGTTTCTGGGAGGTTTCTATTCCTCGTTCAATTGCAGAAGATCTCCAGTACTACGAATTAGGTTAGAAATTTGGAAGCGATTTCACATTCCATCATACCCAAACAGTCAATTTTTCTTCAGGCAATCTGCGAGCTACTCTGCAGAGGTTAAGGTCGCTACTTGCAATGACGTTACATACAGTGTGTCGCGTGTGTTGCGTGTGTTATACGTCACAACAAAACACGCGCGTTTCTAGAACTTCATGATCAAACGCGTGCAGAACAACCACGTGTGAAAGCGCACGTTTGTTTTGCGCAGGACTTGTTCGTTCGCATTTTGGCTAACTCCAGTTTAGTTCTTGCCTGATCGGAAATTCACAACTGTGAGCAGATAGTCACGAAAGTTCATCTCAAAACAGTATTTGAAACTTCACTCTTTACATCGCGACACGCACAGCCGAGCCAACGGACTGTAAATATTAACCGGTTCTTCGGCGAGTCAAAATGATAAAAAAATTCTTTCAATCTCCCCAAATACTTGAGAGTACAATCTTTTAGAGGAATTCGTGCTCCCGGGTTTGTGGTACTGTTACTTCTGAGATTTTCCTGTGACCTCGTTTCAACGGATCCTTTGTTTATGAATATTTTCGTGCCATCTTGCATCACGTATTAACCGAGCTGACGCAATACTGTTTACAAATACGCCCTGAGTTACCCCCACCCTTAGTTTTCTCGCTTGGAATTCTCAATCTTGCTGCTTTTTCTCTGAATTTTTTTACCTTTAACTGAACACCACTGGATGTAACGAGTTTGGTGGCTTAAAGTTTTAAATTTTTAAATACTTTTCTTGCGGGTCGAGGACGAAATCGTGCTTACGTGAGCCCGCGTGTTAAGCAGCAGGGCAGCAGGCTACGCCTAAGGAATATCATTTTTCACGAAAACAAACAGAACAGGATAACCGCCTCGCGGCAGATCAGTTGAACGAAGTACGCGGAAAGAATATTGTTCACAACTTCACAAGGAGAAGATTTTATCCCAAAGCTAATTGGGAATTTCACCGTAAATCATGGCATTAGTCCACACAAGTTTTCATGCAAACCCTTTCGAGAGCTCGAGACTATCTCAACGGGAAATTCTCGAGCGCATTTTCAGCCAACATGGAGCTGAAGACGACCATGTTCATCATATGGACTATGAAGAAAGCTCGAGCGACTCGGGCTCGGATTATGAAATGGAAGAATATCACGAAGGTATGATTTCTGTGTTTTTGCTTGTGAAGTTTTCTTTGGATGGGGAATTTAAGGGCATATTTGTTCGTAAATGGGAAGGTTTTTGGATGGAAAGTCGAGTTTTATCGTAAGTGTAAACAGCTTGCAAGCGAAGCTGACATGCATAGGTCTTTTCTTCAAAAGCATTTCAGCCTTTAGTTGTTGTAGCTTTCATTTTCATTGACGTGTTTCCCGTTTTTAAAGATCTTTTATGCTACTTCAGTTTGATATTATGACTCTCAACGCTCAAAGGAATCCTCGAAGAAGAACTTTGTACCTGTGAGTGGAAAATAAAATTCTCATCGACATTTGCATACGAGTTCATATCACTCTAAAACCAGCTGTCTCCTTTCTAGCCTGAATAAAAAGTAATTTTCATTTGAGAGCAGAATTGTCTTACAGTGTTACAGTCTTACAGTCAAAATTATTATGAGCAATTCTACTCGGAACAACTCAAAGCAATATTACATAAGCTTAATATGCAACAACGACGATTTTTTTCTCCACGTACCCCGCAATTTAAAATGCGAGTTTCTGAATAGATTGTTAATAAGAACTATTCAAATTTTTCACATTTTCAAAGCTGTACTCCATCACCTAAACACCGGGCCTTTTACTTTACTGGCTGATTTTGAACAAGACAGAAAAAACTAACTTTTCGACCTTGTGGCCGTCACATAACATTGCGTGCATGCTTCAGCTCATGAAATATCAGATCCTTTGCGTCAGCTTTGCGGGCTTGTAACTGTTTCCGGTAACTGAAGACTGAAGACGCGTATGCTTAATGGTGATAAATAACCTTAGTCGTTCCTCTTCTTGTCCTTGCAAAGTTTAGCGACAATGAAATTGTATCGTAGCATGTTGCTAACGTGTGATTACGACTAATTCATCACTGAAAATAATCCTGATGTTTTTTATAATTACTGAGTGTAAACTTTAATAGTAAGTTACTTATTATTGGCAAATAAATAGTAAGGCAGTAGAAAAGTTAAGAGTGCATTTGATGCTTGTGAGGGAAATATATTTCTAATAGATCTTGAAGACATTCTTTCGCCTGCCTTTGAATAATAACTTTTTGATGTAACAGTAATTAATGATCAACATAACTTTTTCAATATAATATTCTTTCATGTAGGCATGGTTGGTATACATGTATATTTGTTGGATAGTCTATGCCCATCCTAAATGGAATTCGTTTTAAAGGTTTTGCCTTTCCAGTGATCTTTTGGTTTACTTTGGCTATCTTGAACACAGTATTTTATGCCGAGACTACACTCGTGTGTGAATTTAAATCATCTTTGTTATAGCCAAATTTGTCCTTGCTTCATTTTTCAACCCTTGACTTCCCATAGCTATGATTTGCAGGCAAAAAAAATGTGGATTACCAGAATTATATTCCTGGCTATGTTACAATGAAATTTTCAATTATTTATGGTGGAAAAGTCTTCTGTTGGCTTACATTTTCTTGTAAATAATTGATATTGTTGTAGGAAAATTGTATATTGGGAAATGGAAAATTCAAACTACTTCTTGCAGACAAGACAAAACCAGTTCACTACAAATAGAGAACCAACCACATTTGTTTAAAAGGCATCTAGTAATTACAGGGGACCCAAAACAAATCTTGGGATGTAATAACATCTAGCTTTTTCAATGTGCAATAATCTGTCACAACATGCAGAATTCTGCAAAAAAAAATATCTCAGAGAAAGCATGCAGGGAATAATTAGCATATCAATACTATAGCTGGTTAAAATCATCAGTTGCCAGCTGATTAACTTGAAATCCCTGTGAATTGTTTCAAAAGTCTTAGTAGTCAAGTCCATATTATTGCTTTTTAGCTGCAGGTTGAGGGATGGTACAGTTAAAGCACTTGTTGGTCTACTAATGGTTGCCTTCCTTCTCCATGTCAAGACACTATGTCTTGACGAAAAAGGAAGTGTTTTTGAGGTTTAAGGTAAAGTGAAATACCTAATATACTGACTTGTTTCGAATGTCAGTGTTGTGGTTGTGCTTGTGGGTGCTGTGTTTGTGTGTTTGTTGTTGTTGATCATGATGATGATGATGTTGCCATTGTCAGTCGTAGTGTTCGTTTACAAAAGATGGTTATTTGTGTATCTGTTTGTGCTTTATTCATTGTCTTGTATGGGCTGCATCAGTTACAAAAAGTAGTTTGATATGATGTTTTGACACTTTGAAATACTCTGTGATTCAATGTCTTCATATCTAGCATTGCAGCCTATACAGAGGCATCATTAAATAAAATGATTCTCAGTTATGTAATATTTATTTTCTCTGTTTTGAGTGGTTGACTTCCTTCCCCAGTTGAGACTTCAGAAGTCTTGATAAAAAAGGAAGAATGGGGCTTACTTGGAAAACTGTGTTAGGATTCATGTGATTATCTGTTTTAAAACTGTCTGCGAGATCTTTTAGTTTTATTTAATGATTGTGTTTTAGTTCATTTACAATTGATAGCTAGTTTTTTTTTAGTATAACTTAAAATGGGTGTATCAAGGTTAATACCATTGTTTGTATCTAGGCATGATAAAGTCAGGAAAACACATGATTTAAATGGCTATCAAACATTGGGTGCTTCACCATCACTTATTTGATGTTTGACAGATCATAGTACAGAAACAGCTGGCATGTACTTTGGACTTGAAAGTTCATGTTACGAATATCTGCCAGAGTTCAAAGAGCAGATGACAAACTGTGCAACATTTAAAACCCATTTATACAAAGTTCTTTAAAATTGTGACAAATTCATGCTTAGATGCAATGACAGTATTTTCATATCAGGTTTAAGTCACTGGGATATTTGGAACTGATTTAATTTTATTTATTTTTACCACCTTTAAATTCACCTCCATTTTAGAAAGAAAGAATCAGTGATGAAGATCTAGTGACTCAAAAGTCAGCTGTCTCAATCTAACTAGAGATTAATTTTAGTGTTCAAACAAACATGTTATCAATATTATCTTTATTAAACCTTTGTCTTGCCCTTATTCATCAGACTATGACTGGAAGTGGGATCCCACGACACTTTCATCATCAGTATGCCTAACACGTGGCAATAAAGAAGTGTTGTTCCACCCTGATTACAGCTGTGGAACTGCAGCAGCAAAAGGCTCAGAACCCCTATGCCAAGGGGGGGAATACTATTGGGAAATCAAGATGACTAGTGCAGTCTATGGTACAGACATGGTAGGTCATGTTCTCTACTACTGTTCTGGAACAATTTGAGCAAGACATATAACAACAAGTGGTAGACTTGACAAAGAACTGGAAATGGCAACTGATGACTTGATTATGATTTGCCAACACTGATTACCCACCAGGACTGAATACACCATATTATACCTACTGGACTCAAACTACACAAAAGACATCAATAATTATTGAAACTTGCGACAAGCATGAATTGCCTATGGAATCATGTATTTCATAATGCATTTGGGACAACAGACAAACGTTACTAACTGGACATACAAAGTACCCAGCAGCTTGCGTAGATCTACTACATCCACTCTGGAAAATCCAAATGGGTACACTCACCTGACAAAGACATTCTCTGCACAGACTCTCACTTGTGACAGATCATTAAATTGATGCACATAGTTATAAGCCTTATAGGATCCACTTAATGGAAAATCAAACAATCACAGCTCTCAAACAGTTGGACAACAAACGCTGTACAGACCTTTACTACTGACAGGAACTGTTGACATACTGTATATGTATCCTTTAAATATAGTTCTTAATTAGTTAATTACATTACTGTCACAACATAACAAGGCATATAATGATGTCAGGTGTAAAATTTTAGCCTTTTTGTGAGGTTATCCTTAGTTTCTGATGAAAATATACTCCAGATGCAGAAAATTATGTTACTCCTGGGACAGAATTATTTTAGCTAGGATGATTTTAATCTGATGATAATTTATAATAATTGCAATACATTTGGCGAAGGGATGAATCCTATAAATCTGCTTTGTACTGGTTTTGAGTTATACAAGGAGAAGTTCTCAAGCAGAAGTTCCTCAATGCCTTTATCATGAAAATCCCCTTTATTTAGTTTGTTAGAATAACTTGATTGAAAATTGAGTGCATTTCTTGTGATTGTTCTGATTGTAACATTGTCAAAACAGTCTACTGATCTACTCATCCATGTAGATTCACAGCTATTTCAGTTAACGATGTTATGAGGGAACAGTGACTCACAAGAAAAACTGGCCTCCTTTTGTAAACTGATTGGCAGATTATTTGGTTGTGATAAGAGACTCAATTTGTGGTTCTTTTCCAAACAGATGCTGGGCGTATGCACCAGCGACTTGGATATAACACAATACAAAACATCCTTCTGCAGCCTCATTGGCAAGGATAGTAACAGCTGGGGGCTATCTTACATTGGTAATTTTCATCATAAAGGAAAAACCCAGAAATACACGTCAAGGTTTGACCATGGTGCAGTAATTGGAGTTCATTTGGATGCGTGGCATGGAAAACTGTCATTCTTTAAAGACAATGAGCCACTAGGTGTGGCAGCAAATGGACTTAATGGGAAAACACTTTATCCCGTTGTATCTTCAACTGCGGCGAGAACAAAGATGAAGTTGCAACGTAGTTCATCAACCTCTTTTTCGCTGAAATATCTGTGTTGCGCGGCAATTGGTAAAAGTCTACCAAATTTTGAAGCACTGCAGTCTCTACCCATCCCTCCTGGAGTCAAACGACATCTTTGTCATGAACTTGATTGGATCTTGAAAGTCCATTTACCTTCACAAGGGAACAGTGATGTTGATGTATGATATCGACTCATTTAAAATATTTATTTTACAAAGAATTAAATTTCGTGCACCTAGCAATGGGCACGGTGGTTTCTGTCAGCAAGTCTGGCCTACCAGAGACAACAAAAGTAACTGATACAAGAGTAGCCTACAAGAATAACTGGTAAAATACAGATCATAAAAGTCTTGACTAGCTGAAAACGATTCTTGAATGTGATTTTGATATGATTAGAATTAGCCTCCTCTGCATTGTAAAGCAAGTAAAGCTGATGGACGATACCTATATTCTTGAACAAATGACAGTTTTATGGGGCTTGCGTCAGCAGTGTAGTACCCAAATGCTGGGCCAAGCTTGAAATTGGCTTTGAGTTAATTTAAATGACAGGCATAGAAGTTTAAGTGTACAGCTATTGTTTTTTTTATTTGTAAGATATCTATTTCAAATTTGTTTAAAAAAGGTTGGTTAAAAAGAGAATATTTGAACAGAGGATAAGACAGATAGCTAATAGGAAAATATTTATTATTGACTATTTCTAATTCTGTTGTGTACACATGTATGATATGTTCATTTGATATCGTTATGGAAACAGAAGGGTGGAAATTGTGCAAGATAATAATATACTACAAAATGTGGTATTTGCTGCAGTCATTCTGATCTGCTTAACATTAATTGAAGAAACAATTTTGTCTCTATTTTTGTTGACCAGTCATAAAAGGTTTGATCACTCAAAATAAAAAAGACATAAAATACATATTTGCAGAGTTACGAAAAGTGTAATTTGAAAATTAATTACGAAAAGTATAATTTATGTAGTAAATTGGTTTTATATTTCTTGAATACTTTATATTTTGACGAGGTAATTCCGATGAAAGACGACACACTGGCACGGTAACAAATGAACCCTTGGCATTTATCCTTGACTACAATATCAGTATCTTTTCCCTTAGGCACTTTTGTGTGCGTTTTTGTCAGTCATGCACGCAATGCTGATGAAAACGGGGGCATTTGAAAACGGTTTTGAAAGTGGAGCGTTTTGAAAACGTTTGGAGTCAGTTTCTTCTGTGGACAGGTGAAAACAGAAGCTTTTAAAACTTTCAGTCGTTTCAGTATGGACGGTAGGCGAAAACGTATCAAAAAGTATGCGTTTTTAAACGAAAACGAAGGCGAAAAGGGAAGGCGAAAACAGAAACGAAAACAAAACGAAAACACCTGTGGTGTCGAAAATATTTTGCTTCGTTTTCGTTGTGATGAAACAAGTACTGTACTTTTCAGGTTTTCACCATCAGAGGTAGTTTTTAAGGCTAATCTTTAAGAGCATGTCCGCCAGAGGACCAGGCAGGGGTGATAAATGCCACCTCACCGATTTCAGTGAAACTTCGCCAGATTGAACGACATAACCAGTAACTCAAAGAGCCAAAATGGTTTCAAGATTGCAATTTTCCGGAGCGGAGTTACACCACCCCCTACTTTTTTGCATAAATTTCTTTTAATACTAAGCTAAATATGGGTAATAGTAGGGGGCTCTTAAACTAGAGCAATTCATCCAGTTCTTTTGTGGCTGCACACAAGTGTAAATACGTCCTTCGTGAGTTACATACAAGAGTTTCATATAATTTGATTGATTACCTGTCAGTCAATGTAAGTTAATAATTACCCATGTAAAATAGCATAGCAAACTACGGTGATTTTGAGGCCAAATATCTCTAGTGGCCAAGTCTCTCCCAACGAGATATATCACGGTTCAGTTCCACCTTTGGCCTGTACAAATTATTAAAAAAAAAATTGGGGACCTGCTATTTTTTGTTTGCAGATAGAGCTCAAACCCTGCACATCTTCCACAAATTAACGGTTAAGGACTAACATCGTAAAGGCTTTTGTATAAACCACATCAGCAGATAAGCCAAGAAGATTTGAGCTCAAATTTTCAAAAGTAACATAACAACAATAAAGTTTGAAGTTCCAGTGAAGTTCTAATTGCTATAAAAACAAAGGAAAACAAGTGCGAAATAAAAGTCTTGAGATAACAAAATGTCACTTGCTATACCTTCTTCTTCCTAATTCATTTTTTTTCTCTTTTAATATCAATAGCAGTTGACGAACTATGTAGCTCAAAACTGACCCCCAGTGAACTGACCCTCTACTTACCCACCTGACCCTGTCTAAATACACTGGAAATAATATTGAAAGAAAATCTTTACATTCAGGATTATTTTCAATATCGTACAGAGTGTTATTATGCATACATAATGTGTATGAGTCAAGGAATGAATTTTCACATGCGTTATATCGTTTGCACGTTCATTGAGCGACTTGAGAACATCCCATGCCATAACCTAAGACAAAAAAGAGTTCGCATTTTTCCAAAACAGGCCAAAAGAAAATTGATTGAAAGGGGAAAATATTTTAGTATTTCAGCTGTAAACGTTTTCGCTGATGCACCGAGGTTTCTTGCCGTGTTTACTTTTCGGCACGAAGTCACTGTTATTTGGTGTCCGGCACAAACTGAAACATCATGAACAGTTCATGGTTCACCTAGGTTTTGAATAAACACAATTTCAGAACCCTGAACTTGGAACAAAGAAATTAACTGAAATTCCCTGAAAAATTTCAGAAAACTGTTACTGCAATAAGCTGAGACAGAAAATTAGAAAGATAATATTCGTAGTTCCTGTACATTTTCAGTAAAACAATTTCCCACCTTGTTCAACTCAACGTACATTTCTTTTTTTCTTTTTAACAGCATTTTTAAACCACTTTTACTAAATATATTTTCGTGAAATTGTTCTTGAACTTATTATGTAAAAAACTCAGCGAAACATGAACAAATTTGTCGGGATTTGAGTGGGACTTTGGCACAACAAATTCATTCTCTCCATTCATTCTGTTCTTTTCCCTACATTGTGACTCTCACTGCGACATTTCATCTCGTGGAAAAAAACTTCTTCCTCTGATCGAGCTCTTTAATTTTTCTAAAGATATAAGTGCTCATCTCCGGCAAATCTCTGTATCTGGCCTAAACAAGTGCCTCTTCTGAGAAAGAACAAATTCTTGCACGTGAGGGGTAGTTTGATGAAGGCGGCCGTGACAAATTCAATGCGTGGATAAAATTTATCAAAGTGTACCAGTCATTTTCTGCTTTGCAGAGGCATCTCGATGTCTCCTGATGTGGAGAAGCACCTTATAAGATCTGAACGCGAGCCTCATCATGACCAGGTCAAGCTCAAATGAGCAGAAACTCGCCGGTCCCAGGCTTGTGGATATCTTCAGCCTGACAATCAAAACGTGCTTTCTGCAGAGGAAGGACGAGCCCTCAGAAAGGTCAGAAATGTTGTAAACGTCTCCGAAAATTGTGAGAAACTATTTTATGGGAGATGTTCTTGCTGGGGGTGGGTTAACCCAGGAGATGTAGTAACGCGGGGTTGCGGGACAGTAGCGGGAAGTAAAGATTCTAGAAAAAAAGAGTGATTGACCACTGCGCAGATTCCCCCCCCCCCTCCTATTTCAGCAAGCTGTCAACCTTCAAAAAAAGTAGACTTCTTAGCAATACAGCTGCAGCATCTCCTCATGCGGATAACGTTGAAGCTGAAGATTAAGATGATGTTTTGACAACAGAGGTAACTGTCATCGGACAAAGCAACGGATCAGGTGCGAGTTTGAATTGTATATAGTGATACTGAACTATTATAAAAATAACTTTTTTCTGAAATTATAAATATCAACTCTTCCATTTTATACATGTTGGTCGGTTTCCCAGTTTTTTCGTATCATGTTTTATTTCCTATTTCACTTTTAATTAAATACATAAGTTGTAAATTACCAGCATGAGTTGTTTGTTTAATGGTCCGACAAGAAGGCTTACAAGTTGGTCACGGATGCACCATCAACACTTGCGTTAGTTCGCTCAAATTTTTTTTGGTGTAGGTTTTTCTAAGTGGGAGAGGCGAGGAAGCTACAAATCAGCTCTATTAAGGTGATAAAGCTTTTAGACAGAAATGGGCTCGTCTTTCTGGAAGCCACCATAACCATACACTACCTCGCAGTTTTGAACGCCAATTGAAATCTACACACGACAGAGAAGATCTCATATGAGCAGCAAATCACTTCTTGTGCTCGCTTATAGTTTCACTTTCTGAATAATTTTGGCAGAAATAAGCGCAATTATTTTCAAACTGGCTCAAAAATCACAGTACTCTTTTTCGCTATTTACAATAATACCAAAGTTAGAGTTCTCACTTGATATTATTTCTGTACTGCTTTTCAGGTAGATTTGAAAATAATTGCGCATGTTTTGCTGAGCTTTTTACATAATAAGTTCAAGAACAATTTCACAAAAATATCTAATATATTTAATAAAAGTTGTTTAGAAATGCCGTTAAAAAGGAAAAGGAAATGTACGTTGAACTGAACAAGGTGAGAAATTGTTTTACTGAAAATATGTACATGGGAACTACGAATATTGTCTTCTCAGCTTATTGCAGTAACAGTTTTCTGATATTTTTCAGGAAATGCCAGTTAATTTCTTTGTTCCAAGTTCAGGGTTCTAAAATTGTTTTTAAACTATTATTATTTAAAAAAACCTTGATGAACCATGAACTGTTCATGATGTTTTGTGACACCCAATAACAGACTTCGCGCCGAAAAGTAAACACGGCCGGCAAGGAACCTCGGTGCATCAGCGAAAACGTTTACAGCGGAAATAGCAAAATATTTTCCCCTTTCAATCAATTTTCTTTTGGCCTGCCAGAACCTGAGCTTCGAATGTTTTGGAAAAATGCGAACTCTTTTTTGGCTTATGTTATGGGATGTTCTCAAGTCGCTCAATAATCGTGCAAACGATATAACGCATGTGAAAATTCATTCCTTGACTCATACGCATTATGTATGCATAATAACACTCTGTACGATATTGAAAATAATCCTGAATGTAAAGATTTTCTTTCATTATTATTTCCAGTGTATTTTAGACAGGGTCAGGTGGGTAAGTAGAGGGTCAGTTCACTGGGGGTCAGTGTTTTGTCGTAGCCCCTCTGATGTCACATTACACCCGTTCAGTTTTGAGCTACATCGTTCGTCAACTGCTATTGATATTAGTCATATTAAAAGAGAAAAAAAATGAATTAGGAAGAAGAAGGTATAGCAAGTGACATTTTGTCATCTCAAGACTTTTAAATGCATATGAAGATTTGATACAACAGCTCAGTATCTGTCTTCTCAAACCGCACTTGTTTTCCTTTGTTTTTATAGCAATTAGAACTTCACTGGAACTTCAAACTTTATTGTTGTTATGTTACTTTTGAAAATTTGAGCTCAAATCTTCTTGGCTTATCTGCGGATGTGGTTTATACAGAAGCTTTTACGATGTTAGTCATTAACCGTTAATTTTGTGGAAGATGTGCAGGGTTTGAGCTCTATCTGCAAACAAAAAATAGCAGGTCCCCAAATTTTTTTTAATAATTTGTACAGGCCAAAGGGGGAACTGAACCATGATATAACTATCTCTTTGGGAGAGACTTGGCCACTGGAAATATTTGGCCTCAAAATTACCATAGTTTGCTATGCTATTTTACATGGGTACTTATTAACTTACATTGATTGACAGGTAATCAATCAAATCATATGAAACTCATGTATGTAACTCATGAAGGACGTATTTACACTTGTGTGCAGCCTCAAAAGAATTGGATGAATTGCTCTAGTTTGAGAGCCCCCTACTTTTACCCATATTTAGGTTAGTATTAAAAGAAATTTATGCAAAAAAAGTAGGGGGTGGTGTAACTCCCCCCGGAAAATTGCAATCTTGAAACCATTTTGGCTCCTTGAGTTACTGGGTATGTCCTTCAATCTGGCCAAGTTTCACTGAAATCGCTGAGATTGCATTTATCACCCCTGCCTGGTCCTCTGATTGACATGCTCTGAATACTTATATTTTTAAGCGGGCATTTGATTTGTTGTTTTTACTTGTAACCTTTTTGTATTATATTGCGCGTTTAAATTCTTAGGATTGTAATTTTTAGCGTTTTAGAGTATTGTAAAGCTCCATGGACAATTAATGGAAGATGGCGCTATATAAATGTATATTTATTTATTTGTTATTTATTTTAAAAAGTCTAGTAGCAGGCACGAAAATGTTGTTCCTTGAACTGGTCTCACGAATCCAAATTGGTTTGAATTGTTGGGACAAGTCCCTGCGACTTGTTTCTCAAAACCTTCGTGGGACAAGTCCCTGCAACCACAGAAACTACAATCTTGGACAGAATAAAAAGGAACAATTAACCCCCTTCCCCCCCAAAGCAATGATGAAAGCGCGAAGGAGCAAAAACGCGCCATTTTGGCATCATTGAAATGGGGGGAGGGGTGGTCCAGATGTTCCAGTTATTTTGTCCAAGATTGTAGTCTCGTCGTGAACCCGGTTTTCTGACTTCTACTCTTGTTTTTGAAAATATATGTCTTATTGGGTGGGACGGGAATCGGGTTATCTTCGCTTCGGGGTGTCTCTCGAAAGTATCACGCGATTGGCTGTTTCCACGCGTGCTGTTACGCAGGCCTGTCAAGGCCAGTCCAGTCCCACCTTAGTCTCTTCTCGTGCCAACTCCCCTCCGGTTAAGAGAAGCGAAAAGGACTATGGGGACGAGGATGCGGTATGTCAAACGAGATAAACAAGATGGCGCATGTCGGTCATTGATAAGTCGGAAGTGCTTCGAATTTGTTGCGAATTCGTTCATCAGCAGCGTCCACAGAAAGCATTTAAACTTTGCAAAGTGTGCTATCCGACAAAGAGAATAACATGTCGACCTCGGTAGTTCAAGATTCAACCAAGGCAGTGTATGGTATGTGGACAAGTTACTCTAATTGTCCTAATTCGCTGAATTTTGCAAAATTAGAACTTTATGGCCACAAAGTTTACTTTTTGGGCATTCAGTATTCAAGTAATTTTTGGTACCCTGTAGTCCAACTATGTTTTTTTTATCTCGGAGATCTACAGAATGCTCGTCAATATTTGTGCCTTCGTTTCAGCTCTGTCTGCTGCGATTTTGATGTCTAGTTAAACCCACACTAAAATGTTTGAACAACACTTATTTAATTGTGGCCTTTCGTTACAAGTTACATGCTTAAAATGAATTGCACATGGTGTAGACATAAATACTTTTTTGGAAAGGTGTTTTTTTTTATATGAAGATCTTCAATGAAACGACTGATTCCTAGCTGCTTGGCATGGGTTAATAGTAAAACAAGGTACACAAAAATGAAAGACCATTTGGTAACATTACTCACATTTTATACGCATGATTATTCCAAGGATATTTTCTTGGACAGTAGCTAATTAAAAAAGAAAGTAGGTTCTGGTACGACAATGTGAGTTAATTTGCCATTCTGCATAGAACAGCATGCATGGCTGTGATTTTTATCACTGACCAAACTGAAAGGAAACTGAAGTCTGCGAAGGGGGCACTAGAGGTCAAGTGCCGATAAGTTGTGAAGGATACTTTTGGGAAATACTTTTGGGAAATACTTTTGGGAAATATTTTTGGGAAATACTTTTGGGAAATACTTTTGGGGAATAGAAAATCATTTTCTAGACATATTTTTTAGGGTAGATGATGTCCAAGAAGGGTTTTGTTTTCATCTTTTATGATCAATTAATTTTGGGCTAAAAAAGGATGTTGTTAATTATATGGATATTTTTAGGTTCTTCACTCACAGCTTTACAATATTAACCGCCCATACAAAATTTTATTCATAACAATGAGGAAACTTGAACCATGAACACATACATATTTTTAAATGACTTTAGTATAGAATGAGGACTCTTCATATTAGCAAGAGTATTTTTTTTGTTGCATATTGTAAAAATGCTAATCTGATATATTTTATGTTTGAAAAGCCTTCATTCTAATTAGTCACTCCAAAAAATGTACCAAAAAAAGTCAAGCGTTCATGGTTTTAAGTGTCCTTACTGAAATATCCCTTTATTAAACATATTAAATGATTTATATTGTCTCCTGCATAAATTAAATTAAAGAGAATCAGATGTTCAAAATGGTATACATGTAAAAAGCATGAGAATGAATCCAAGGCCATAGCATGCTAGTAACAAAAAGAAGAAAAGGCTTTTCAGATTGCAAGGTCACTAGTTATTGCAAAAAGGTTACTAGTTATTGCAGAAAGGTTACTAGTTATTGCAGAAAGGTTACTGGTTATGAATGCTATGTAGTTTTGATTATATCTATATATGTTTGAATTTAGGTTTAACTCCAAAAGAGCAGTCTCTCCTTATGGAGATCAAGAAAAGAAAATCAGATGTGCTGGTTGAAATTCAGGTACAATAATATTTACAAATTAAACCTTTCTGGTTCCAAGCATGACATCGCATTGATTTCACAGCTAAAATATAACGTTTGTTCTACAAATTAATATTATGTTAAGACCAAAGGTGAATTTTGAAAAAATGATTATTATTGTCAAAATATGACGTGTGATCATGAAATATCTGCCATACCTTGAAGTAGTGGATTTAAAGATTTTCACAAGAGATATTAACACAGAACCACATTCTACTCAAAAAGCTTGCAGAGCTCTATGCTCTTTACGTCACAAGTATTTATTAATTGGCAATGAACTGCTTATGAAAGAATTGCCATCAAATAACCAATCTGTAAGTTGTTTTAACTTATTTTTGCCAAATTTCTGATGTTTTGTCAGCTTTCCTAGTATTAATAGTATTCAGGACTTCCTTAGAGTCAATTGAGCATGGCTGATATTTTTTTTGAGAATGAAAGAAACTGTATTTTTGATAAAAAATGATGTTGACCTTCCCGTCACCACTAATTTTACTTATTATTTTAGCGACTCAAGTCCGAGATTGCAGATGTAAAAGCAGAAATGGACGCTATAGAACAAAGTGACAATGGGTAATTGAAGTTAATAGGCATTTTAGGTAGCAAGTAGAATAGTCTCATAAATTTACAAACACTATTCAGGACTTGTACAGTTCTTGAAAGCACCTTCAGTTGATAATTTGCCAGATTCTCATTTAAGAAGCCCATGAAGAACATTTAAATTATATGTACATTCATTTGTAGGTTTTGCTCTTCAGAGGTCCTTGAATATTATTTTACCAGCAGTCTTTGAAAGCACAAGACTATTGATAGGAAAGAAAAATTGGACTACCACAATATGTCAAGGGCTATGCTTTACTGATGCTGGATTTTAGTGTTCAATTTGTATTTTGGTGCCTCCTCTCTTCCCAGGCAAATTTTAAATCAGTTCTGTGGAAAGCAAGTCTTACATATTACTATCAAATTGTCCTTGAAAAATATCCTTGAATGGAAATATTACCCATCAGAGAGCTTCAGTAATAATCTGTATGATTTACCTATTATACTGAAACCAGAGATATACTATATTGCCAGAGCTATTTAGCTGCTAAGGCTGTACAATCTGCTGTGAACTGTACAAGACTGGATTTAAACAAGTTTTAATAGAGCTGATGTTGTTGTGAATAGGTCTAAGGATGATCCAAGGGCTAAACAGTTATCCACCGGAAAAAAGAAGTTCAACATTGATCCTGATAAGGTGAGTCAAATGTACATGGGAATGATAATAATAATAAAGTTTTATTGAGTTTATATAAATTATGTATACACCGGATTTTTACATTCTTGTTAAGGCAGTCAAAGATATCAAATTTATAGTCTATAAGGATGTGAGCTGGGGAGCTAAATGAACTGGTAGGTTTTCTAGTTAGCTCCCAGTATGGTTTAACTCATGAATATGAAGCAGGTAATTAAGAAAAAAACAGCTATGAATAAAGGACTCAAAAATTTACAAACTAAGGGCGCGTTCTTTTGGGACTATCCCGGAATAGGAATACTCGGAATAGACAGTGATTGCGTTCTTTTGGAACATATTCCGTTTTTGGAATGAACGGAATGCTATTCCGTTCATTCTGCTCCCAATAGCAGAATGGACTTGGAATGGACTATCTAAAGTGTTGGAATTATTTACAGTTGATGCGAGTTCTCTCGCACTAACGTCCATGGACAGTTTCCTGCCCTCAGTGGTGTTAATAATGGAAGACTCACTTTCCAGTTACCCCCCAAAAAAGCTACATTTGCGTGGCCAAAATAAAGCGAACAGTTTTTTCGACAAACCCTTGTATGCGAGCGAGCTTTCGGCGACTTCCTGCAAAGCAAAGCAGTCAGTAGCACAAATAATTCTTCGTCGTCTTCCTTTAAAAGGTTTTTAGAAAATGACGCTAAACGAAAAAGCAAGTAAACAGCCAAAATGCTGGTAGTTACGGAAAATACTTCATCCATAAAAGATCTTTTTCATGACGCAAGAAATTGCAACTTGCAGCTCACGCGAGCTCGCGCGTGCGTAGATACACTAGTTTTCAGGTCTCCTCCGCTACCAGAATTCCGTTTTCAGAATATGCGTTCTTTTGGGAATTGATATTCCGTGTATACCGTTATCCCTAAACCGGAATGAGAATAGCCAGACTGCTTCCAAAAGAATGCGCCCTAAGCTTAATGGAAAAGTAGATCAGCTTTTGTTTTCAGATATGTTTACAGATTGTGGCCCTTGATGACAGCCCTGATGAATTGGTGTCAGTAAATAGAAACTGCAGACTAGTATTTTCTGTACATGTCCCTTCTTGGAATTTCAATGGAAACTTCAAGGCATTTAGGGGCCTCAAATGCAAATAATTTTAAAATTAAAGTAAAACTAAAATTAAATCTGAACTGGAATTTCCAGTACTGCCCGAGGCAGGGAAGGGATTAAACCACAAAGCCAGGGGATCACATTTTCTTGAAGTGCACGCTACATGTACAACCGCTGAGAGTAGAGTACTTCACTATGCACCTACAATGCACATAATTCCTTGGCACAGACTGAAGTTTGTTTTGACATTTGTAGACCATATGCACTCCAAAAATTTAGGATGTGCATGTGCAGATGACTGGTAATTTATATGATGAAACTATTTGTAAAATTGTAATTTTATCCAGGTTGTATTTTTATTTTGTTACTGGTAATATTCATATGTTGATTACATACAGTGGTGCACAATTAAAGAAACTATTTATCAGAGTCCAGGAGAGTCTAGATAATCATAGTTTCATTTAAAAGGTTCAGCTTGAAAGTTTCTATACTTTTCTTAGAATGATGAACAGTCACGTAAATGTGACTCCACATAGATACAGGTTATTAATGATTGGTTGTTACTTTTGCAAACCTGAAACTCAAAATCAGGCGTGCAACAGTAATCAGAAACACTGTATGATATGGGTCCCTTTGTAGCTAATATTATTAGAGTGTGGAAATTGTAATTGATTAAATTTGGATATCTCTGAAGTGGGAAAGAGTTGAGCAACTGAAAGGAGACACAGCTGTTTCTACACTATGCAAATAAATGCAAAATTCATTAATTTCATTGGCCTGACAGGCTAACAAATTTGGCACAAGTCTCATGATCACAGGGAACTTCCAAATTGAAAAATATGACTGCAGTGTAAATAATTTTATTCTGATCTAGACCAATACCTAAACCAGTTTGGCTACATGACAACTGCTGGAGAAATCTACAGGCAAAAAGGCTTGTTTCTGCTGCAAATACTGATCAGAATGGAAAAGTCAAAAAGACTTGATAAGAAAAAGGTAATTGAAAGAAAGAACTACCTTTGGCAAATTTAAGTTTAGTTCAGGCAATCAAAACTCCAGCTGAAGATGAAATTGAGATGTTTTTGGGCACCCTGGAAGTCTAAAACACTAAATACAAGACTTAATTATCAATTTTGTTAACTGTTGAAATTTCCGCATAATTTGTTAAATGTTTTTCTGCACCCTGTCAGATGGCATGAATTTATCCTTTGCTGTTGATAAAGAATTTTTAATTAGTAATCAACATGGCTAGTAATTTCACGAGTCAAAACTGAAAATGTACTGTTGTTTGGCAAGATGACCACCACCAAGGCCGAGCCCTGTAAAGATATTCATAAATATGTTTTACCTGAAATCGTAACCAACAGCCGGTGGCAAGATTGTCAAAAGTGTATGGATAATTTTTGCACAAATATTTTAAATATTTAATAATTATGTGATATATAGAGGCTGGCTGAAAAAGATGAACAACTTTTGTATTGCACCAAAATTTCACCCAGCTGTGGTAGGAAGGATTGTTTTCTCCTGGCATCATTTATTACCTATCATCATGGCATTTTATTTTGTTTTTGTTTTAAAATAATTTGGTAGAATGACATGCTCTTCCATAAGTTACTATTAATAATTCTTGTTACTATTAATAGTTGTTTTGAAATGGAATTTGAAGTTGACAATTTTTGGTGGTTGGGAGAAAATAACACCTGATGGTGCTTTTGGTCATAAATTTACATTGACACACCACCATCTCGTCAGAAATCAGGGTTTTTATTAGCATTGTTATCAGGAAGGCAACTCACAAATTTACAGGCAGTCAAAACTTTTTGAGCTGAACTTCTTTATAAGGAAGACTTGCCTCTGGATGATTTAACCGGGTGGGCAAAATCATCCTCACAGCCGGTCAATTTGCCTGGTGCCCAGCACTTGCTGAAAACCCACATAAATATGTTTCTTTCTCTAAAGCCAGGTTAAAACAGGGTTACTTATTTGTTTTTTTTGTTCCATGTGGGACAAAAGGCTACAACAATCCCCTCCATTCATCCTTAAACAAGGCATGAGAAGTGTTCAAACTCTGTCTCTAGTTTGACTGTCAGCTTTTAATTTTGTGCTTGCTGGTGCTCTTGTGTTCTTAAGTTTGACTGTACACTGATGATTTTTGAGTCATGAAAGAGAGTAAAAAAAGTTTACCTCTTGTTTAACTCTAATCCCTGTACCCTAGCAGGGTCTTGTCGATCCTCTGTCATGTCTTCTTTGGCTTTGAAAAGAATTTAATTGCAACTTACAATAAAAAACCTTTTGTTAAAGTTTCTTTTAATTATTTTTTTTACAGGGAATAGAATACCTGATATCTAACAATTTGCTAAACAACACTCCAGAGGACATTGCTGACTTTCTTTTCAATGAAGAAGGCTTAAATAAGACAATGATTGGAAATTATCTTGGAGAAAAGTAAGTTGTGCTTAGTTGGACTGCATGATGACAACATAATGGGAAATTGAATCTCGGCAAGTATGGACAAGGCATGAAAATGGTTAATCTTCAGTCCTTGTACTTTTAGCAACGTGTGCTGAACTATATTTCCCACTTTTAAAAATGACTTCTTTCTCTTTGCCTTTAACATCCTTTTGACAACCTAGTCATAGGCTCTATTGATTACCAAGGTAGGAATTCTGAGCATCCTGTGTGCGATTCTATAGGACTATGACACTGCAGGCTTCCATGTAAGGCCCTATAGCCTTGTACAGTAGTCTTTAAGTTTCTACAGGTTCCTATACATTCTTATAGTCAGAATACAAATTATAGTAAGTTATCTTTTCTTTGGAGGATTCTATTGAAGGAAGTCAATACTAGATCTTACAGCATTCTACATGACTATTGTATACAATCCTATAGTCCTGATCCTGTATCAGATTTCAACCATGGTTCGCTGAACTGCATCTCGGGTCCACCCTACACATTACATTACAGTACAAGTACATTACAGTACATGGTTAGATCAGTATGAAAAAAAAACAGGTCAGATATCTGTGCAACTTTACCAGTTGAGAAAACATCACACTTATTATATTACCCTATGCTAAAGCCATGGCTAACAGAATGGAACCTTGTAAATGTATCATAAGAAATTCAGAATATTGAAATAACTTGTTGTCTGTTCTGGAAAGTTCAGTCAGGATATGATCATTGTTAGGCCACTTCGGGTAAAATGTAAAAATTTGTAATGAGAAGTTAAATTTATTGTTTGTTAATCTTAATCCACAGCAAAGAATTTAACCTGGAGGTTTTCAGATTGTTTGTTGAGCATCATGACTTCACAGGAAGATCATTAGATGATGGTCTTAGGTAAGTTCAGCTGGGTAACATTTTTTACTTAAAGTGACTGAATTTACTGCAGATTCAGGTTGAGTGTTTAATATTCTTTGTTGTTACATTTATTGTAATGGCTGGTTTGATAGTGTTGTGAAGCAAAATGCCGCACATTGCTAGCAATAGGCGAGTATGACGCAACTGTTAAATGAGCAAGGCACTAATTATTTTCACAGTGCCTCTCCACCCAGTTGTACAATTACTATTAGGTACAGTTTGATATCAGCAAATAAAGTTAAAAATAATAAAACATGAATTTATATAGTGCTCATTTCCCAAAGCTCAAGGGCTAGTAGTGGATGGTAACTGTGCAATGTTCTAGTGTCCTAGACCAGGGAAAGTAGAGATATTGCCTATGTTCACTTTTATTTACAGCATGGAAACCAAGATGAACTGATAATAAACTGATAAAAAGAGAGCATGCTTTGGCCTGATGCAAACTTAAGTTCCAGTATACCAGGAATACTTATTCCTAAATTAATATTGATATGTTCTGATCGCTTGAGGGAATTCTTCTAAAGGCATACATTTTAAGCAAACATGTTACTTAATCAAGGAGATAAATGTAATCAGAGAAGTTGATCTTGAAATGGCTAAACAGTAAAAGCAGAGTTTATCCAATGCATGTTTTTTTTTTAATTCTTGTAGGCAGTTCTTGTGGAGTTTTCGTCTTCCTGGTGAGGCACAGAAGATTGATAGAATGATGGAAGCATTCGCAAAGAGATTTTGTGATCAAAACCCTGGAGTGTTTACATCATCTGGTTAGTAAAGCTGCAAAAGAAAATAATTTAGTAAAATGTCTTTCATTCTTTGACTAGAAAGCTTTTATCAGAGTTACATGTGTTCACTTCTTAACAAGTGTTCTGTTCTTAGTACTTAATTACAGGTACATTTTAAGTTAGTGGCCCATTTTGGCATCTGGACAGAAAGACAGACAGACAGACAGATGATTGGACAGAAAAGGAAATGAGCACATGCACAGTATAATGTAATATTTCTTATTCACTTAATGCTCTTTCCACAACAATAACACAACATTTGAAGCAATCTCCATGAAATTTAAGTGACAGTACATCTCATGACACACTGAAAGAGGGTTTTCTTATTAAGGGATTGTTAAGATGGCAATCAAATTTCCGTTGTTATGTCTTACTGGAGTGATCTGTATACTGAATATGGATTGGTTCTTACTTTACAGATACCTGCTATGTTCTGAGTTTCTCAATCATCTTGTTAAATACTAGTCTTCACAACCCAAGTGTAAAAGACAAGGTAAGTGCAATAATATATTTTTTTCAAATTCAAGAAATTTTTGTTTAACCGTCTGACAGGTAATTGTAACTACATGTATCTTGAGTAATGAAATATTTTCACAAATTATAACTAAGAAATATTATACGACTAGCTCCGCGAGCGGGCAAGATGAACCGAATCTCGCGCTGTGATTGGCTACCTGAGCGGGCAAGAT
>OMLO01000584.1_pt1 | contig 24539 bp, 21 predicted proteins | sample 1674811 | NCBI WGS metagenome assembly OMLO01 (sample SAMN06265003, study PRJEB25207) | coral metagenome | isolation source: Coral host | place: Mexico:La Bocana,Puerto Morelos, Mexico | collected 2008-11-13
GGCCATCTTGGTTGCAGTAAAACGCTGTTGAAGTTCTTTCGTTGTAACGTTCTTTCGTGTCTCCTTAACATTGGCGGTGTGAAATTATTTTAGTTCATATTCTGGACTGTGCTTAACAGTAATAATTATTTTTTATTGATTGGTGTGCAGATTTTTTTTGGGAGACAATACTCTTCCAAGAGCAAATTTGAACATAAATCAATTCCAGAGTAATGTTGCAATGAACATCATGAAAGAAACTACAGTAGAATCTTTTTAACTAAGTTGAATCCTGATAAGATCCTACATTATCCAGGGAGATTCCGCAGGATCCTATGTAGCATTTCTATCAGTATAAGGATAACTGGTACTTGGGCTAAGCTAACCAATTTTGTTTATATACCCTTTTGGTTTACATGTATGTAAACAAGGTTCTGCTTTCTTTTTTGTGACAAATGCTCAATAAACAATCTATCAATTCTTCTGTCTTAATTATAGTTTCCTCCTTTAACTCACTACCTGACTTGAAAACACATGGTATTGTTATGACCGTGGTGTTTTTGATCACCGTGAAGTTTCAACTGTTCATCATATCTTGGAAGTGAGCAGAAGACTAACACACCAGTATCTCTTGTATTGTCCTGTATTTTCAGTCAGATTCAGGGCTTGAAATTAATGCTCGCAAACTCCCAAAATGCGAGTGATTTTGATAATCCGCAGGAGAGAAAAATATCCACTAGCCAACATTTGTGAGTTAGAATCATCCATGCCCCCCCAAACATTCAGAAAGAATTTGCTAGTGGTCTCAACAGTTTGCTAGTGGAAAAAATTTCATTTGCAAAACTTTGCAAGAAGATTAAAAAGTTCACTTTTAGTCCTGCCTGAGATTCTTGCTTGCTCGCCCTTGATATTTGAGCCTCTGATTTTTTTCTTTTGTAGTGTTTTCTTTTTATCAGGCCAAACAAAGGATTTTTTTTCTTTTTCTTTGAAGTAGTACAAAATAGAATAAAAGTTTAGTTTTTTATCTGTGTGACACAGATAACTTTTCTGCCTATGAGAAATATCTTCAGGAGCCTGCCGATACATCAGAGGGCCGATCAGAGGATGACTGTCATTCCACTGAAGAGGAGTTTCCTTCCACGTGTGAGCAAATAGAGTTGGATGAGGCCATAGCTCCAACATTGGACGCCGAATTGAATTCCTTCAATTCAAAGGAAGTCATTGATGTTCCCTTAAGTCTAGAAAGCCAAGCAGCTATGACTCCAAATGGTAACTATGCACTCATAAACAACTACAAAAATGTAGTACACGGGTTGGCATCCCAAGTAAAACATAAGCATTTTTTCATTGCAAGAAGAAGAAAAGCCCCATTTGCCCGAATTATTAGCTTGTGGCAAAGACAAGCCTCCAAGTCGCACACATCAAATAGATTGAGTGTCCACTGCAGTGAGGAAAGCGGCATTGACAATGGAGCCATTGCATTAGAATTTTTAGAACAATGTACTGCTAATATGACAGAAAGCGTGTTTCCAGATGGAGCCCCAATGGACTCCTCCTTTCTTGTACAAAATGGCAGTTTTTGCACATGTGGAGAAATTGTTGATGTCTCACTTGCCCAGGGAGGCCCACCCCCCCTGTTTTCTTGGACAGTGTGCCTTTGAAGCAGCATTTAAAGAATTTGACATGAGGAACATTGGAGAAGAAAATCTGACATTTAAAGAAAAGCAGCTGCTTGCAGAGGTCAGATCTGATTGCCAAAAGCACACAGATCGTATCATTGATAATGGCTACACAGGTGCTATTAAAGAGGAGAATTTGGATGACACTGTCAGGTCCTTACAAGTGAGCTTTGTATCCCGTAGATGTCAGTACATGAAAGAATTCATGTTCAGGTTGAGTAGTTATGGCCTGGATCAAATGATTATCCTGAATCCACTAGTCTGTCAGCCACTTTTTGTTGCTGGGGATCTCAAGGAAGATGTTACTCCTGATGCTGCCTATCTCTTCTCACTCTAGAGCCTCATTATTCACGGGAAGGCACATCAAGATGATGCTTTGAAGAGGACATCATGAACTTCTTTCAACATATTCTCAATGACTGTGAAACAGGAAATGTGGTAGGTCATGTGGCACCCATTGCATGCAACTATAAAGAGGAAGGGAACGCAGACGAGGATGATTTCCTGTTGTTAGTACTTGTGCAAAGTCCACATCATTTCCAGTCCAGCACTTACAGAATGCAGAATCATTTAGAGAGCTCTTTACTTTGGCTTACTGCAAAAGTCAGGCTTTTCAGCAGGCCAAAAACTAATGAATTGCCAGATTTTAAGTACCTATTGCCCAACAACTGGAAAGAAAAAAAAGACAAACCATGGGACTGAACAAAGAAATTTGTTTTATGCATTGTTTACACAGGCTGAAAATTACAGGCTTGGTGACCCAATTGTGTTAGTTCTTTTTTATTTCCGTGCGGTTTGAATGCACCTATATGGTTTCCAAGGAAATAACAGCCCATCTAGCCCCCTAGGTAATATGTTGTTTGGTTCGTTAGTAGAGTTGATAGACACTGTAAACATTCTGTTTTTGTTTGCTTTCTTAAAGAAGCTGTTAGGTCTTACTTTGCACAATCAGTTGGTTTATAATTTGTATATGTTATATATGTTCCGTATAGGTTTAAGTGTTTTTAAAAGTTCCGGTTATTGTCAAAGTTAAAAGGTGCAATGTATAGGTTATGAGTGTAATATTCAAGACTTTGGCATAAACACCTTCACCATGTTAGCTTTTGTGGGCTTTGTTCATATATAACATCTATGTTCCTGTTATTGCACAAGAGTATTGGGTGATATGTCTGCCATTTAACTGTTCCATTTGTTCATATGTTAACACAATGTTTCTGTTCAAGTTTCACAGTGCTACACAAACAGTGAAAGTATTTCTGGGTTAATTTGCCTGTCACCTGGGCCAATCATATTCAAGTTTGAGCTGATATTATTCAGCCGATAGAAAGAAAAAAAACACGCCGCTTTTACGCGTCCAAATACCAGCTGATGTCATTGAGTGATGCAAATATGGCTGCACGACCAGTGAACTGGTTTGGTGATGGCGATGCAACCAAAAAGACGAGGTAAGAAACTAAGACGTTGTATTGTCGAGTAAAGTGTCACAAAAAAAGTTCAAGTAAAAAAAATGGCGGAGGAGCTTCACTTAAGAATCCACACGGAACTATGTAAAGTGACCGTAGAAAATATCAAGCTGGTTGCAAAGCATTTAAAGATAAATGAAAAGGAATTGAAGGACAAAACGAAGGTATCGATCATCAATAAAATTGTTAATGTCGTCGAGAAAGAATTAACAGGTGTGGAGGAGGTGGAGGAAGAAGGAGTGTTGACACTCTACCGCCACTCGAAGCTCTTAAAGAAGATAAGAGTGAATTAATTTCTTTAAAGAAAAAAATCGAAGAACTTAGGCTTCTGCAAAAACAGGAAACCATGGAATCGGAGAGTAAAGTAAACAGTGCTAAGGTCAACCAGTAGCTAAAATCACAGTCAGGCGATGGCATGTCATCCCCTTTTTTATTCTCTTATCGAATTCATGAGTGTACTTCAACATCAATTTAAGATTACTGGCCAGATTGGAGATCCAGGCCAAAAAGATAAATTGACTTACGGTTCATTACGGAAAAAATTGAATGGGTGTCGAACAAAAGTACAAAGAGAATGAGATTATGGATGGAGTGATTCGCGGCATCAGTCCTGGGTTAGTTTTAAGAAGTTATCTGGAATCCTTTAAGGATCTGTCACTTGACCGCCTGAAGAAGATTCTTTGTAGTCGAATACCACAGAATTGTACCAGAGTTTAGCATCATCTGTCAAAAAGGGAAAGAAACACCTCAAGAATTCTCAATGTGAGCCCTCGACTTGAGGCAGAAGATACTCTTTACAAGTCAGGAAGGGGAAGACCCATTGAAGTATTACGCTGGTCACATCTAGCAGCTCTTTCGCAGAACCGTTGAGACAGCATTTGTGAGCCACCTGACACCAACACAACATGCTAAGATTGTTAACCTTGTTGGAAGAAAGTGTCTCTTGAACGATTCCGAAGTATCAGCTCTTTGGCAGACTGGGGCTCAGGTGTCAATAATGACGCAGGCAATGTTGGAGGAAATGCTTCCAGGAACAGCAGTGAAAGACATTTCAGAACTGATTAATGTACGACTTGATCTCACAGCCGCAAACGGAACCAAGATCCCTTTCATTTGTTGGGCAGACGTGACAGTACAACTTCCATCACCTACAAAGGAAGGACGAGAAGTTCATCACGGTTCCATTTCTTGTTACTGTTGATCGTTTAGAAATGCCAATACTTGGCTATATTGTTATTGAAGAGTTAGTGAAAATGGATAACACCCTCAGGATATGGCATCCTAAGTTCCCTCAAAGCAGCATTTATAGATAGTGGTGAACATCAATTGAAGGCCCTGATTTATCTCATACAAGCCTCAGATAACGACTACCTGTGTAGCATATGGACACCAAAAAGAGACACTGTCATCCCACCTGGCCAAGCAGTAAGTGTCTTGAAGGGCAAACACCGGTCCTGTGTTGACTAATGTACCTGTGCTGTTTGAATCCGATGAGCTGTCTCAGTGGCTAACAGGACTTGAGATACCTGAAGTATTGAAAACTATTAAGAAAGGGTCTGTATCCCGAGTTGACATCGAAGTTCACAACACAAGTGATCACGATATTACTCTCCCACGTCATACCTTGCTGTGTAGATTGCAAATCATTGAAGGGCTCTTCATCCTTGCATTTTGAAAAGGCCAGGCTTTTACTAAACCTTAACTCTTGATGATGTCACTGGGATCATAATAGTTGGAATAGATCATTTTCTTATGAACATATATACTGAGCTCCCTAAGGAAAGACCATTCCTGTTATTCAGTCATAAGTCTGATGCCATGACTTTTGTGTTCATGTCTATTGACACTTGTCAACTTAAACCTAGAAATGCAGAAATTTTGAATTGAAACTTATTGTGGATATATTTGAAAGCAGATAAGTTTTTTTGGATAGAAAAAGGTTTTCAGGTCTCAAGATTCAGTTTTGCACACTCCATATAATGCAGTTACTTTTGTTGTGCATTGTAAGCCTGTTGTGTTTCATCCATAAGACTAATGACTTTTGAGTTTTATTTGCTTTTTTTGTCGATGTCACGAAAGAGTTAAGGGGCATTTGTTGTGTTATAATACTATTTCCGTTATGTTGCTGTTACTTTGACTGTACATGTAGTCCATTTGCAGCAAGTTGGTCACACCAGAACTTCTGCACACCAGTGTTATGAGCTACAACTTGACATGTATCAGAAATAGAAGACTGAAGTGAGGAAGTAAAAAAGACTGGATATTTTGATTACAAAATATTTTATGGACAGCAATACTTGCTCTCCACAAATCTTTTAACTATACAAACTCTAATGTCTCTGTTAATGCAACCTCAGTTAATTTTAAATTGCCTATCCTACTAACTTCATCAGGCCCTTCCTAATTCTGGTATTTCTTTAGTGTTAGGCCATCACAAGAACAAAGTCACTGACCCCCCATGTCTAAAGGATTAATAACAGGGTCCTGGAAAACCTGGAAAGTCCTGGAATTTTATTGTGGCATTTTCCAGGACTGGAAAGTCCTGAAAAATGGCCACTGGTCCTAAAAAGTGCTGGAAATCTGTGATACTCAAGTAATAAAGTTTTTCTCGAAAACAGTTGCCTACAGTGTTATTTTAGGAGTTTTATTTAGTACGGGTTTGTGGTTTGACTCCACGGATTTGAGTGCGTAGTGTGCCATGCAAAGGTTATTCAAAGAGGTAAATCCCTGATTGCAATTCATAAATGTCGCCTCAATATAACATTGCTTTGCCTTTATTAAATTCACTCAAAATTACAGCAATTTAAAGAAAATGAACAAACAGAGTGGGAAACTGGGTCCTAGCCCCTGATAATGCCACAGTCCGCCCCACTATCCTTGTCTTTTTGCTTCGCTTGTGGCAAAAAGAAGTCATGTCGGAATTGGAGGACACAAATGGTTTTACGTAACAGGAAAATCCAGGTAATCCTTTGCCATCCTCAGTTGCTTCTCTTGCTTCGGTATTTCAAAATCTGGAATTTGTATCCATGATGTGCAAAGCATTGTTGCCATCAATAGTGGACGGTGTTAAACATTCTCTGTAGTGTTTAGCTGTTAGTAATCTTGAGACATTTTGTGATAGTATATATTATGTACTATAAGTTCGAAAAGGATCTCGGGTTGTTGTAAGCATGGCGTGTTGTGCAGTGGATTAAAGAGTTTTGAAGAGTTTAATCTGTGTTAAATCCGTGTGTTTTATCGGCAATCACCACATTTGGCGACGAGTATCAAACTGGAAAAAGGTTCTTCTGTATATTTGAATTTCACAATATTCCTGTAACTGGAAGCGGTGAAACCAGTGTCACGCAACCTGTACCGACAACATCTACTGTTGAACCAAAAGCTCTTGAAGTTCATGGTATTCCTCACTTCGACCCCAAGGGAGAACCGACAATGCTTTCCGTTCGATGGATGTGATGGAAACGTGCTTTTCATTTGTATCAAAATCAAGTGCAAAAAGTGGCTCTATTACTCCACTCGGGTGGAATGGAACTGCAAAAAAATTTACTACATGCTTGCACCAGAAGACGAAGCTCAGAACAACTTTGAAAATGGTTTAACCGTCCTCGACAATTATTTTGAGAGACACGGATTCCAACAAATGGCACAATGAGAAGGTGAAACAATTGATCAATCTGTGTGCCGCCTATGGCAAAAAGCTGTCTCGTGCGAGTTTGAAAAGTTGGATGAGGCTATCTGCGATCAATTGATTGAGAAGTGTAGAGATCCGGAACTCCCACGGAAATTTTTGGAGAAAGCCCAGGATGGAACCCTTAGTGTCCTTCAAGATGTTGCACGAGTATATGAATCTGTCAAATTTCAAATGCAATCACTGGAAACCTCGAGCAAAGATAATCAAGTGAATGCAGTGCGACCTGTCGACCCCAAATGGAGAAAAAACAAAAAGAAAAAGAAGGGAAAACCTGAGAAGAAAGACTCTAAGCCAGGAGAACATCAGAAGTGCTACAGATGCAATGAAACCGGTCATTTTGCCCGCAATTGCCAAGCCCTACACAAAACATGCAGTAAGTGTGGTTTTACTGGTCATCTGGCTGTTTGTTGCAAGACAAAGAATCCTAAACATCCTCCAAGTGGCAGACCTAATCCAAATGGTGCGTATCAAGTGGAAGAGTTGGATCAGAGATGGTTATGCCTTAACCGTGAAAGATGGAAGCAAATCAAGTGGCATTCTAAATCTGCAAGCGGGAGGTGTAGAGTTGAAGGATGTACTAATCGACTCTGCAGCATCATGCAACGTAGTGGATAAAATTACATGGGAAAGTTTGAAGCCAAAGGGGGTGAAGTGTACATCTCGAAGATGCAGCAAGAAGTTATTCACCTATGGTCAACCTGAACCAATTGAAGTACTGGGAACATTTGCAGCTGAAATTCACTGTGAAGTTTCCGCCAAAAGCTGTTTGGATGAGTTCACTGTTGTTAAGGGTCCTGAAAAAACTTTGCTTGGAAAATACACTGCAGAGAAACTGAACATATTGAGAGTTGGACAACCCAGTAATCCACTGGCATGTAAGTGAAGGGGATGCTGGAGATGTTTTAAAGGATTTTGCTGACATGTTCCAAGGGGTTGGAAAACTTAAAGACTTCCAACTCAAGTTGCACATTAACAAGAATGTCCAGCCTGTGGCCCAGCCAGTGAGACGACTACCCTTTGGTCTAAGAGACAAAGTAGACAAGAAATTGGATGAGTTGCTGCAAGAAGACATCATAGAGGAAGTACCATGTGGTCCTACAGAGTGGACATCACCTCTTGTGGTCGTTCCAAAACCAGATGGTGATATTCGTATTTGTGTAGACATGCGAAGAGCAAACGAAGCAATCGAAAGAGAGAGGCATCCTATTCCTACCATAGAGGAAGTTCTCCATGACCTAAATGGTGCAACTGTGTTCAGTAAATTAGACCTGCACTGGGGATTTCACCAAATTCAGCTTGATGAAGAGTCCCGTCAAAAAACCACGTTTGTGACACACATAGGCCTTTGCAGATGCAAGAGACTAATGTTCGGCATTACATCAGCCCCAGAGAAGTATCAGAAGATTGAGTGATGTTCTGCAAGGGTGTGAAGGTGTCGCAAACATTGCAGATGATGTGATTGCACATGGATGCGGAATTGAACAAGATGACAAGAATTTGCTAGCTGTTCTCAATCGCCTCGGACAGTGTGGACTAACCCTGAATGGAAGCAAGTGCCAGTTTTGACTCCCAAAGTTGACCTCCTTTGGACATGATCTGAGCAAAAATGGAGTCACACCAGCGAAGAAAAGGTGGCAGCAGTTCAGAATGCGAAACCTCCAAAGAATGTAGCTGAAGTCAGATCATTCCTAGGTCTTGTACAGTACTGTGCCAAATTCCTGCTAAAATTGTGCAAAAGAAGCTGAGCCTATCAGACAGCTGACTAGAAAAGACGAACCATTCATATGGGAAGAAGCTCAACAGCAGTCTTTTGAGAAGCTTAAGTACCTCTTGATGAAAGCTTCAAGAATGATTGTAAAACTAGTATAGTGGCAGATGCAGGTCCAACTGGGATTGGAGCAGTTCTGACATAATTTCAAGATGGTGTCTGGAGAGTGATTTCCTATGCATCCAGGAATCTAACTGATGTTGAAAAGCGATACTCTCAAACTGAGAAGGAAGCGCTTGCTTCAGTCTGGGCCTGTGAGAGATTTAATTTGTATGTTTATGATCATGACTTTGAACTTGAAACTGACCACAAACCTCTCGAATGCATTTACAAGAGCACATCCAAACCATCTGCAAGAATTGAGTGGTGGGTGCTCCACTTGCAAAGCTACAACTTCCAAGTAGTCCAGCATCCTGGAAAAACTAACATTGCAGACGCCCTTTCAAGGCTTAACTCACTGAAGCCAAAGGATACGAGTGGAGAGGAAACAGATGCTGTGAAAATGATTGCAGACGAGAGCCCACCCGTGGTGTTAACAGCCAAAGTAGAACGTGCATCAGAAGAAGATCCTGAGTTGACCTGTGTGAGACATTACATTCAGAGTGGAGACTGGTCTCAGTGCAAAATGCCCTATTTCATGTGTGTGTAGAATGAACTTTGTGTGCTTGGTAAATTGGTGTTACGTGGGACAAGGATTGTCGAAACAAGTCTTACATTTAGCCCATGAAGGTCATCAAGGCATAGTCAAGGTGAAACACCGGCTCAGAACCAAAGCTTGGTGGCCTAAAATGGACACTGATGCTGAGCAAATCTGTAAAAGTTGCCATGGATGTCAAGTAGTCAGTGGATTCTGTGTACCTGAACCAATGCAGAGGGTAGAACCACCAACAGGACCATGGCAAGATGTAGCTATTGATGTATTGGGTCCACTTCCTTCTGGAGAGGGCTTACTTGTGGTAGTAGATTACTAAAGCCGTTTCTTTGAAGTAGTGATTATGCACTCAACCACATCCCAGAAGATGATAGAAGCACTAACTCCAATCTTTGTGTGTTACGGCTATCCATTCAGCCTCAAGTCTGACAATGCCTCCCAGTTTGTATCTGAAGAATTCAAAGAGTTCCTGTCCAAGAATGGTATTGAGCTTCGGAAATCTTCTCCTCTTTGGCTCCAAGCCAATGGCGAGGTTGAACAACAAAACCGAACATTGCTTAAAGCACTCAAAATAGCCCAAGTAGAAGGAAAGGGGTGGAAAGATGAATTGAACAAGTTCCTATTGGCGTACCGAACCACTCCTCACTCTACCACTGGGATGACCCCAGCATCTCTAATGTTTGGAAGAGAGCTGAAAACAAAATTGCCTGAATTACGTCCCAACAAGAGCGTGCTGGATGAAAGTATCAGAGACCGGGACTGGAATCAGAAATTATCCAGTAAGCTGTATGCTGTACGCTGAAAACAAAATTGCCTGAATTACCTCCCAACAAGAGCGTGCTGGATGAAAGTATCAGAGACCGGGACTGGAATCAGAAATTGTCCAGTAAGCTGTACGCTGTCAAACAAAGAAATGTAACTTCCAATCCAGTATTCCCTGGTGACAAGGTTCTGCTTAAAAACACTAAATCATCTGGTAAGCTGGCTCCAAATTTTGAACCTCAGCCATACACAGTCCACACCAAGGAAGGACAAGAACATACCTTGAAAGCTGAAAATGGCACAGTGTATAGGAGAAACAGCTCTTTTGTCAAACCTTACAAAACTCCTGGAGAGCCAGAGCCTTCTTCACTGGAACAAAGCCCTAGAGAAGCAAAAACCCCAAGTCTTGCTCCAGCAATACCCAAGTCTAACTCAAGTTCAAGTACAGCAGACACAAGAAACAGACCAACCCGTGCTACGAAATTGCCTGGAAGATTTAGACTTTGTCCTGGACAAATGAACTGACTTGTTTGGACTTTCTAGGATTTTAACTGAACGTTATTTTGTTAAGGTCTTGCAGTTTGCAGTTCAAACCATTAGTTTAAAAGTATTTGGTATCCTTGTTATTTGATATTAAGACATTCCATTTTTCTGAAAAACATTTTCTTTGAGCTCAGTTGTAACTGCAATTTTATTTGCCACAAAGGAAGGGAATGTAGTGTTTAGCTGTTAGTAATCTTGAGACATTTTGTGATAGTATATATGATGTACTATAAGTTCGAAAAGGATTTCGGGTTGTTGTAAGCATGGCGTGTTGTGCAGTGGATTAAAGAGTTTTGAAGAGTTTAATCTGTGTTAAATCCGTGTGTTTTATCAGCCATCACCATATTCTCTAACATCGCAAGCTCATAGTGAGTCACATGGTTCAACTTTACGTCACGCTGAACGATCTACCGGTATATCCTCCGATCCACCAAAAGGACATTCAGTGCAAAGTGCGACCTCTGGGTCAAAAAAGGTTTGATTTCTCCCAGTAGTGCCGCTGGGTCACCAAGTTGCTGTCCAACTGAACCGCCCGCTAAGATCGCACGTATAACTATAGATGACACGAACAACGGGCCTGCTGTCACTGATAGTAATGATCAGCACGAATATGAACCACAAGACGATGATGATATTCTGGAGTCGCCCTCCCTGCGCTGGCAAGCATCTGAGGAACTTTCAGCACTGCTGAATGTTTGTTTTCGAAAAGCGTTTTTGGTTTTGACAAGCGGCAAATTGTCCGCTCTTGTCCTCGTCCCGATGTGGACTAGGTCTACACACCAGTGTTAGACAAGTTTCTACCGGATCTAGTACCCAAGTGTAAGGCTGAAGATGAAGTCCTCCGCAAAACTCAGGACCTCCTTCTGGATGTGGCTGGTCCTATAGCTATGTCCTATGAGTTGGTTTGGCAAGCCAAGGAAAACTCTCAGGCATTGGATCTTTCCATGCTGTTCAGTTGCCTGACAAGATCATTACAACTTCTTGGAAATGTAAACAACCACGTATCCGCCAAACGCAGACCTCAAGTTCTTAATAAAATTGGCCCAGTATGCCTCCCTCTCCAATGAATCATGGGAAAGCAGTTAAGAAAAATGGGAATCAGACTAATCATTTACCTAGACGACATGCTCATAATGACAGAATCCAGAGATTTAACCTTAGAACACACCACCATTGCAGTCAACCTGTTATCCAGCCTAGGTTTTGTGTTAAACGAAGCGAAGTCTATCTTAGTGCCAACACAAGAACTAGGGTTCCTCGGTTTCCTGGTAAATTCAATCAAAATGTCTTTGTACCTCCCAAGGGACAAGTTAAAGAGCATCAAGAGGGAGTGTCAGGTTATGATAAACAACCCTTCAGTGTCAATCAGAACGCTATCTTGGCTTCTGGGAAAACCGTCCTCTTCAATTCAAGCAGTTTTCCCAGCACCCCTGCATTACCGCTTTCTTCAGATGGCCAAAACAATGGCTTTGAAGAAAACTTAAAGTTACGAATCAACACTCTCTCTGAACCAGGCAGCTCAAGAAGAGCTCCTGTAGTGGAGAGATCACCTAGCTGCCTGGAATGGTAGATCCCTCTTGAGGAAAGAAAACGATCTGTTGACAGAGACCGATGCTTCCAACCTAGGTTGGGGTGCCTGTTGCAATGGGGTAAGAACAGGGGGAATTTGGTCTCAGCACATAAATTGTCTAGAATTAATGGCAGGAGGTTTTGCGATAAATTCATTTAGCAAAAAACAGAGCTTCAATCCAAGTAAAGTTGTTGATGGACAATACCACTGCCATAGCTTACATCAACAGGATGGGGGGCTCATCCCCTGTGCTAGCAAGTCTAAGTCGAAGTGATTGACAGTTCAAAAATAAAAGTCCCCAGATTTTGGAAAGAAGCGCTTATGCCATCAGAAAAAAAATTGTGTGGTTGTTTTCTACCTTTTAAATGGGAACTCTGGACTTTGTTTGGAATTAATTTGCAAAGAAAAATTTAGGAACCTAAGGAGAAACAAAAGGGTTTTGGAAATTTTAGATTCTTGGAAAACTCAATCTGAGTCCTGGAAATTTGTTTCTGAAAAAGGGTACGAACCCTGTTATAATTTATTGCCACTGTTCAAGCAACTACTATTCTAATGTTGTGTTTCAAAAGGAGTAAGAAACACTCGTTTTGTGGTATGCATCAATGTAGCAAAGTCAAGATGATTGTTCCAGTTTTAAGCAAAGATACTTGTAAATGTTACTGTTGTAGTTCTGTTATAATTTCAACACCTTCAGTTCTGCTTAGAGAAAGAGAATTTATGGTGTAATTAAAGAGTTGGTGAAAAAGCAACAGTGCCAGAGTATTCTTAATTGTCCATTGTTACACAAACCAAGCCTCAGGGTGCAGAAGTGTGGCTTTGTGGAAGCTACATTGTAGACAGTCAAATAAAGTGCAACTCAAGTTTTTGAATTTGCATTAAGAATGTCACACAGCAATGACCATGACTAATTTAGCAATCATACGAGTTATCAGTATTTTTGGTACTTATTGTATATTCTTACTACTTATCTATTTTTAGCTATCACTATTTATTTAGCCATTGTCTTAATTATGTAGGATTAAGTATTACGTAGGATTTTATTAATTTATAATTTTAGATAGTGCAGGTCCACATCAGGACTTAGTGTCTTGCCTATTATAATCTCTAACCTGCTTTATCAAAGAAATTATGTATGTATGTATGTATGTATGTAAATTATGTATGTGATCATGCACCTGATACTGATACTGACACAAGTCTGTGGTACAGTTGCAATGCTTCTCGCCAGTGTGTAGGCTTTTCAAGGTCAAGAGAGTTGATAGCATATTGAAAGTATCTTGCTTCTCGATCAGGTGGCTTTCCACATATCGGTAACTAATTTTATTGTCAGGCACAGAGAGTTGCTAATTGGACTTCCCACCTCTTCCTTCCGGCAAATAATAAAGCACATCCGGAACACCAGGAGTAGTGTCATTTCTAGATTTCTTTATTCGATGTGTATTATTCCAATGTTCTTATACGGCACCTAAGTCTTCCTGCAGCAGTTCTACAAAACAGAACCAAAGTCAATCCCTCTGCAAAACATCCCCTGTGTTAAGATCACCTGCTTCAACGAGATCCTTAAATAGATTTATCCACCAACTTGATCTGTTTCTTCGCTACATTGACCAATAGCCCTCGATCCATTGGTTTCATGGAGAGGCAACATATCTGTGGGCATTTTCATCATCATGAAAAAAAGCCTGCATGGAAGCCATGATCTTGTTCTCCGTACCCAAATCAGTGACTAGTTCACTAGTTAAGGAAATGGTGGTACAGAAGCCCCAGTATGTGGCTGATGCCTGTGGAGGGACGTTAATGATCTTGAAAGGTAAAGAAGAAATGGCTACAATTCAAGGTCTATCTACCCGGTACCACAAGGTTAAGCCCCACTAACCGGAAAGTGCTGAGCATGATACAAGAAGATCCACAAAACAACTCTGAGCAAGCAGCAGTAGATTTGTGAGAGGAATGGACCAGGTTCAACTTAATTCTATCTTGAGATATGTAAGAGGTGCAGATGTCATCTGTGTACCACATATCTCAGTCCAGGTTTTAACCTTGGATGGGTTAGCAAGACGGCCCATCACGCATATGATACGTTTCCAGAATTACGGGAAGCGTTCACCAATACTCTTGCCAAGAGAATGTGGCAAAATGATATCATGTAACTGGGCCTAGTTTGTACGTCTCTGTTCCCATGTATTTCCCATGCATTTATTGGAGAACTGGGACTTATTTGTGTTGACAAATTGTTGAGTCTGGCATTAACTGTTATGATAACAAATACTCCAAAATATGGTTGGAGACGTTGTGATGTTCATATGAATATAGATACAGTATTGTATATTCATTTGACATCCTCAATCGCCAAAGTGTTATTGAGTAGAAGAAATCTCTTTGAAGATATTTTCTCTTCTAAAGGTGATATTTCACCTCACCTTAACCTAACTACTTCATGCCAAGTGGCACATAAGGCCTCAATCAGGATATTTATACATTTAAAAATGATAAGTGCCCTTTCAGAAAAAAAAAGGATTGTACTCCACTGCTGAGTTTCGATATGGTTATGTTTTTTTTTGAAGATTCGTCACCATGCCAGTCCTTTGGTTTTCAAAATTCTTTTGAACTTTTTAAGGCTTAAGGTGATGCCATGAAATAACATAACATAAAAGAGAATATCTGTTTAGTCAAGCCTTAAACGAAAATAGCTTTCGATGATGTCATTACGTCTACCAGAGTTCACTTGCAATGTGGGAATATACTTGTAGTTTGAAGTCTAACGCCTTCACTAGTCCAGATATTGAGAGCGCATACAGTAAGAATGACAAAGACAGCCATTTTGGCTTGCTTCTTAAGAAACTGAAAACTCGTTTAAATCGACAAAAGCTGCATAAAAATCGACAAAAATCTTGACTAAGAAGTCAGAAAAAGTCGGCAAAACCTCCGCAAAAATGTCGGCGAAAACCAAACAAGTCGCCAAACAAACAAAGACAAAGACAAACAAGTGGGCATAAAACTCGACAAAAGCTTGACACAAAAACTCGACAAAAAACTCGGCAAAAAACTAGACAGAAAAGAGTCGGCAAAAAACTTGACATGAAATGTCATCAGAAAAAGGTAAGGGAAACCATGGCACTTACTGGGCTCCGTACTATATCAATATAGAAAGGCACTGAGTTCAATGTTCAGAACAGTTTAAACATGTAAAAGTCGAAATACGTGACAAAACTTGTCAGCAGGTGAATAAGGACATCGATGTGTGCATGTGTGGTTTACGACACTAGACAACATAACAGGCGCTCAACTCTCGTGGACAATGAATCAAATCCCATCGTGCCATAATGTGGCTACACACCTTGTGTAAACCACACAACAATGAATTTATATTGTAATTTTGAATATCGCAATTATCTAAAGACCTGCTCGAACTAAATATGTAATGCCAGTAATCAATTCCAAAACGAAATATGAAAAATTAGCTGATGTGGCTTCCGTTCTCAAGATGCGAAACTTTGTCATTTCATGTTACTGTTCAATTTCTGCAGTGGACAGCTACCACATGCACAAAGATTTATAACGCACATGTAAAATCATTGTTCTGCTCATTAAACCTTATGTTTCACGACGTTCTGAATGCCGTTTCCGTCAAGGTTTGCATATAAAGATGTGTGAGAACGTTTGTTAAAACGTTGATCCAAATACTAAGGGTAAATAGCTAACAATCTGCCGCAATCGAAAGAACGCAAGAACAAGCGCAAGAGAACTTTTGATGTGCTTATGAACTGTAGGAACAAATCCGCAAAGAACATTTGATCAGACTGGTGTGAATCAAATGCCATTAAAGTCAAGGTACAAACTTGAAATAAGCTCTAGTTACACTTAAATTACAAAACAAAATTTGACAGACTTGTTTATTTTATTATCCTGAGTAAGTTGCTCAAAATTCTTGCCACTTTCGATAATTTTCCGTGATAATGGTGTTCAACTTTCTGTATCCTCATTCAATATTATCAACTGTCTCTGTATGTCCATTTTTCTTTACCATTCTCCTTTCTTTTCTGAAACAAGATTAATTACTCATGTTAATGTGACTGAAGGAGATAAAGGAAAGAAAGACTGGCACCCTAGGGACAACTGAATCTTGTTTCTCTTGTAAAAGATGTCCGCGTGATGTCTTTCCAGAGTGTGGCATCTCCAAGTGATATGATAGTAAAACATTCACAGTACTCTCACCTTCAGCCTCCCGGAAACTCTTTCGTCTGTTGTCATTTTCACCTTCAAGACCTTTCAAAAAGTGTACAAAGACACCAATAGGCTTCACCAAGGAGGTTTTCCTAAAAGCTAGAAAATAATATTTAAGCATTATCAGCATTTCTGCATTGATCAGCTGAAATATATTTTCCTACATTGAGAATGGTTCTAAGTTAGTCAGGTAAGGTTAAGTCTGCAAACAAACAAAGTGCCTCATCAGGCTGCAGCTTATCCCAGTGTCCATAGCAAGAAGTGACTAGATGGAATGGAATGCTAATCTATTATCTATTACAAGGTTACCCCCAGCATTAAATTCGCTGGCACCCATCATGAGCGCACGAACCACGACGCCACTGCGCCTCATAGATACAACTGTAGCAGCAAGTTATATAAACAAAGAATGATGGATTTTAAGAATGCCTTATTTCCTGTACCTGGAATCCTTTTCTTCTCTTCTTCAATGATGTCTTGGGAATTCTTTTCATGTTCATCAATCTCATCACAAAGTTGACTGCAAGTAAAATTCAATCCAGTGCAAATTTTCTATTGCTGATAAAACCACACGGTTTTAGGAGTGACCATTTCCTTAACAGGGAATGTGCTGAAGGGAATCGAACATTGACACAAAGTAGGAAAATCATTCCATTCTGAAACATACCTTACAGTTGGTACAGTGAATGGATCAAAGGTGTCCACATCATTCATGCTGATCGGTACACAAACGCGACCTTTAGATATAAAACCACAGATAAGTGAATAAAAAAGAAAGAGAAAACAAACAAATCAACCAAAAAAGCAGTGACCTGGCCAGCAGACCATCCGACTAAATCAGCAGGGACGTGGATAAACAGTGAAAAATAATAATAAATTACAGCAATTAAAGCCTTCCCACTGCTCTGAGGACTGAGGTCGTATATTATCAGCTTTATATTTTTTGGCTACAGGTATTTCAGAGGAAAGTCTTCCCATCTGTTAGTTAAGGGCGCACTGTAAAGAGTAGCAGGAAAAAATAACTGACCTGTTTTAGGATGAACACAGAATGGACTCTTGAGTAAGTGATTGAGCCCTTTGGTGACATTGACATCAAGACGAGGGAAACAGTACTGAAACATGATCTCATCTTTTGTTTCTGGTCTCTGAAGAAACAAGTGCAAAAAGAATTCAATTCCCCCAGGATAAGACAACTGGTTCAACTGCCTTGAAACCATTCTCAAGTTCTAATTCACAAAAGACTGTATTAGACTCCAAGAGATAGTATTAGTTCATGCCAAATACTTTGAAGACAAAGCTAGTACTGGTAGATGGCTGCTGAAATTTGATTATTGTGAAAACCTGTCTTCACCATTTAAAACATACAGAACAAATTGTGCCAGTTAACCAGATAGCTAATTATGAAAACAAGCCAGCACTCCTGGACACTAAACACTAAACTAGCACAAACTGTTGGTGTTTAATGATGGCGTATTCTAAGCAAAGAGAATTTACATTTTGATAATCAAAGTAAAAAAATTGTTTTCCTTTTTTGTTGCAGTGTTTTCTAAAAAAAAATAGAAAACATGTTCTCTGTGTTTCTGTTAAGTTATAGAAATCACTTGTGCACCCTTGGGAGAACTCAAAAACACTTGCCAACAGCTCATGTTCCCACAGCATTTCTCATTCTCCCATACTTCCAAAACAATTTATTGCATGATAGTTGACAAGGGCCCAGCCCGAATCAAATCTTATGCATAGAAATCAAGAGAAAATAACCTGATTGTTTTAGTACAAATCTACTGGTCGTTTAAACCGTTATCTAAATCCTCTTCACAGGCCCTTCAAAAAATGCCAAGAAGTGGCTGTCATTTTGTCAGCAAGGGTGCACTGTTAGGCTACTCACTATCTATTACAGAATAGACAGTGACAAGCGTAGCCAATCAGAGAATGATATTCGTCATAGAACGCAAGATTTACAGGGTTTGTACACTTTTTCAGGCAAAATATTCAAGAACTTTTCAAGGACTTTCCAGGATCCTACTTTGAAATTTCAAGGACTTTTTTTATTAAGAATTTACCACAAACCAAGCAATGTTTGCGTTAAGACCTATGTTTTGGGCATACAGATAGTGCAAAAACAGAACGCTTTATTTGGATTCTTGTAGTCGTTCTGCAGCCATGACTTATACCCATCTTTTCACAACCATTTTTTCATTAAAATGCCACCTGCCAGGCATTGTGACATCCAGCTTAATGCTCAAAACAAAAACAGAAACGCCAGAAAACGAGAGCTTAAACACATGTGCAAACCAGGCATGCACAGTGCACTTGTGGCTCAACGTACATGCGTGAGAGTAACAAGAGAGCATTGGGAATGAAACAGGCATTTTTACGCATTTTGTGAGCATTTCGAAGATGTTATACTTTGTTTACCTGAACATTTGTTTTCACTGGCCTTCATTTACTTTAAAACTTTAATTAAAAGTATTAATAGTTTTTGATCTTCTTCAACAAAATATCAAGGACTTTCAATGACCAAAATCAGTTTCAAGTACTCCAAATGCCTTGAAATTGGACTTCAGAAATTCAAGGGTTTTCAAGACGCGTACGAACCCTGGATTTATACTAAAACTCAGTAGAAACATGGTTCATGTTTTCTATTTTTTAAATACTCGTTTCAGAGAAAGTGATAGGTATCACTTCCCCAAAGCATGCATTACAGATTTAAGATTTTAATAAAAGCAGATTTGATTACAAACACATTAAATATGTCTATCACTGATTGCAACTGAACACTGGAAGTAGTATTGATTTTAATGACAGCTGTAGCATTTATATGTATCTGTTGTAGTTAAAAATTGAATTCAGGTAAAAATAATTTTAACCTAGTTTGATTCCCAATTTCCATTGTCTTCTAACCCTAATTATTCAGTTTAATTTTTTTTTTCTAGAATTTAATTTTTAACAACATCATATCCACCTGAAAATTGTCCAGTTTGGCCTCAAGCTCATCCCATCTTTCTCTTGAGCTCTTCTTTGTTTTTGACCACGATGCATTCAGCTCATTTCTTGCAGCTTTCCCATGTTAAGGAATCACAGATAATTCCCAAGCCCCAACCTGAAAATCATCACCATGTAACTTAAATGTAAAACTCTTTCCAGTAAGATGTATCATGGACTTACTCACTTTTTTGCCTCCAAGAGCAAAAAAAATTGTTTGACTATTAAATCCCTCTGTCTTCTCCTGGCACTGTTTTGGCTTAGGTCACAAACAACTCACTTTCCTTAACACTTTGTCCATCATGAAATCATGCATGAAATTGTATTTTTGCCACCTATAATTTCAGTAAGTAATGTAAGTAATGTAATCTCTTTGTAAGTCAGTACTGCAAGTGTTGTACTGTTTTATTAAAAAAAAAATTCAAAATTTCCTGTAGAGGCATGTCCCCGACCCCCTGTACATTGGCTTGCCCCTTTGGGCCCTGCTTTATGTCACCTGTCATGCTTTATTGACCACCTATGAAACATTCTACTGTGAACCCTGACTATGGTATTAATAACAACAATATTATTTCTCACTTGGTCTAAGGTTCTCTTGAAATGTTAAACAAACATCTCTCAGTAATAATGTAATAACACACACATGTAGTTTGTTAAAGGATACTATCAGGAATGAGAGCAAGCATTCCATCCCATGTTTCTTTGCACGACAAAATGTCCTGTTTCTCAATTACAAGGTCCACAAAGTGGGCTTTGAGAATTTCTAAGGATTTTCTGGAAACAAATGAGATGCTAATTGTTATCAGAAATCATGTGATGTAACCTTAAATCTCATTCTGGGTGACAGAGTGGTTAAGCAGGTTGCAAAGAATACCATCTTTCTGGGCAAAAGGTAACTGAGATTGACTAGCCTGTTTTTATACAGTTCTAAGCATTAGCTATGACAATGACTTTTCTTCTAAGTACCAAACTCATCTGTACTAAGCTGAAAAGAAGGAAAATGTTCTCCCATTTTAGGCATGGTATATGAAAGCCATCTCACTGGTCCCCCCAAAATTCCTAGCACTAGCATGATCAAGTAATTACTGAATTAAACACAATCACATACAGTACTTGTTTAATATTTGAATTGGCTCCAAACCTTTTCCCCAATAAACTTCACTTGCCAACAAAGAAAGTATAATGCTTAATCCACTAGTCTGCCTAACAAATGCACTTTACTTAGGCTATTAGACAGGCCTCTCATTTCACGCTTGGATAAGTGGTTTACAATTATAGTAGTAATTAAGGAGGTAGAGGAGGTATCAGGTTGACACTATGTCATTTCAGCTAGTTGTTTGCCCAAGTCATGGTGAAGGAGGGGGTAGATGGCAAGGCAGGAAAACAATGAGTGGGTTGTTTCAGATTTCAGTTGCCCCATCTAAAACAGCTTTTGCCCAATACGCACGCAACGAATGAGCTCAAAGTATACTTGGTTTTTAAATTAATCCATGCTTTAAACTCATTGTTTTGCTCATCTTGCAGTCATAAGTTTTAAAATCACTTGAAATTATCACTAACAAGACTACTAAGGCTAATTTCACTTGCCCACTGGAGCACCAAACTTTCATTTTCACTTGCCAAAGAGCAAATTAAATTTACTTCCTCTGGGCAATCTGTTTTTTTTTCCTGCCCTGCTTGAGTATTATTTGGTTGGTTCTGTGTTGTGTGGGTCTTGAAACTATTTTTCTTGACACCACCTCAAAGGTAGAAACTTTAAAAAAAATGATAATTAAAGCTAAAATTTATTAAAGGTTAGTGTTTTTACTTGATATATGGATGGTATGGTGAACGCAGGTTGACTTTCTTGATTTGATTTTCTCCACCCTAAATTGAAGAGAAGAAATGCATTACATGGCTAATAATACAGACTCGCGACCCTGTTACAGGTGAGTCAAGCCTACTCAGGGATTCTTCAGGGACGATCCAGCAATATTCTCGGACTTGCCTTTCTTAGGATTAAGGTGTTTTATAATGCCAAGCCAGGAAGGACATTAAAAAGGAAAGTAAATACACATAAAAAAAGATATATAAAAATAACTATGAAAGGTGGATTTAATTATATTACATCACCAAGTACTCAAACATGGAGCGAGCCCCCTTTGAAGCACTTTGTGGGCTTTGTGTAATGGTGGAAAGCCAAAACAATGGTCACACAACAGAAGAATTTGTGGAGAAAGAACGTTTTATTAGTTAAAACAGCGGAGTGATTTACATAGAATAGCCTATTAAGATAAAGATTAAAAAACAGTGAAAATAAATCTTATATTTATTTACATGTAACACTTTGGAAGAACAAAATTAGTGAATTATCTTTGTCTCTTCACAGAACATTCAAATTTCACAGCTAACTAAAATAACAAAGCTGATGCCTGCAATCAATGAGCTACCTCTTTCCATTTATCTTAGCGCACCAAGAACAAAAACAATGTCATAAGAGGGGTTTTTGTTAGCCTATGAATGCAGAGAGATTTTGATAGGATATTCAAGATTAGTATCACCCAACTAGTGGACAAATGTAAATCCTGTATTTTGATTGGCTATGCTACTGCATGTAGAGGTCTATTAGTAATAATCAACGAGTAGCGAAATTCTTTCATTTCATTCCCAAATAAATCTTTCTTCGACTTGCATTTGCTAACTTTATTTTTGCCTTTTCTGTCCGACTAGTTGGGTGATACTAAAACAATTAGACCCTTCGCCCTTGATTAGACTTCAGCTTCGCCTCATGGGCCATTGACCTTGCGAGCTACAGGGTGTAATTGTTAATTAATCTGGTTTACATGTATGAGTGTTATGATAGTGTAAACAAAATGCAAATTGAACAATGCTGATTTATTTCTCAAACTGTTCTTTATTCAGAGCAAAGAAACTGGAAACAAACTTGAAAAATGGCAAAGTGAGTTTTCACCTGAATATCAATGCTATAGAAGAGATGGAAGACTCATGGCCGAACGGTCAGAATGCAATAAAAACAAAAATTGCTTTTGTAAAAGACTGAATGAACTTAAACAGCACAAGTACATGTACAACAGCAGCTGATATTCACCTTACAGAATCCCTTTTAGATAACTGGCTGATTTAGAATAATCATGATTTTACCATCGATATAGTCTGCGTGAATCTGGCTTTTTTACAAGTTTTATTTTTCAAACTTATTACTGCATTAAACACAGAGTGATCCTATATAACAAAGAAGAGGTGTTTAGCCTGCCAATCACAAATCAATCAAACCAATGCTTCTATTTAATTGGCTTATACACTCAGGTCTAATTTTAGTGTGTTGCCACAAAAATCTGGAGAGCAAGGGGTGTTAATGTTCTGTTTTATTTTAAAAGGACTTAATACCTTTTGAACTAAATGAATGGTGGCTTCAAGAGAAAGAGTTTAGAAAGATAATTGACTTTTTATTTCACCTTCATAATTTTCGTCTTCTATTCCAGAAAGCATCTTTCATGAATTTGAGCTACTTTTGAGTACTTTTGATGCCAGAAAGAAGATGGTCTGTTTTGCACTTGGATTAAAGAATAATCATTGAGCCAGGTGTCATCAAAATTGACTTTTTTGAGACTACAATGTAAACACTTGTTTTTATCTCAACTCATATGCATATTTAAATTATGCTTATCATATTTTCTTCCCTCAAGCATTCATTGACTTGTTTCATCATAGAAAGAAACATCTGGACAAATCCAATGACATTTTCAAAATATATACTGCAAGTTTAAAGGACTTTCCAAGGATCTGGAATGTTTCCAATGACTTTTTGACACATTTGTATATAATATGTAGACTTACATGTAAAGGTAAAGTGCCAGATAATAAAGATTCAGTCAATGTTTTGTTAATGTATGACTGATAATACCTTAATGACACTGAGATACTCTGCAACAGCTGAACGAGCATTCTGGGAAAGTTTCCTAGCAGACTCATCACACACCCAGCAATGGACCCCACGGCGACCACTGTAAACCCAAAGTCTGTGTTTGAAACCAAAATCTCCTACAAAACAAAACAGTGCAAATTTGAACTATACTTACTGGTATACTGTATTTTTGTTGTGAACACACTGTATCACATACATGTAGCTAAAAGCAACTTCTGACCTATCACAACAAACACAATGCAATGAGGTAATCAGGATACAACTAACTGGCTTAAAAAGCTTAAGTGGGTAAAATGTTTTGAAATTAATACTGCAAGTCCTTTACAGAATGCAGTAATCATTATAAACATGCCTGTATTAATTTGCATCACTGTGGATGGTGCACCAAGGATGGCAATCTTCTTCTTAAATGAACCAATAAAATTGAAGAAGCAAAACCACCATTCATTCTGCTTTAGCAACAAATTGAAAACTAGTGTAGTTGGGGGAAAGTTGTAAGATTTATTTGGAAACTTTGTCAATTTTCTATTTAATAATCGTTGATGATGACGATGACAAAGTCAAAGATAACAATGATAATGAAAATGAAACCTTAAAGAGTACCATGCACACTCATGACCAATACCATGCTGAACAATATTCATCTTTAACAACACAGTCTTCTGTAACCTTTAACTTACTTTCAAGAGCCGAGTCTACTATCTTCATAGCTACAACCATAAACAACCAGCACTTCCTGCAAATATCTGCACCTCTATGTAAATCAGAAAAAAAAACGTCAATCAATCACTCCACCCACCTAACTACACAGTGGCACCAACTCCCACCGTCGCTCGCACCCTTCCTAATTAACCCAAATCCAGTGATAAATTTAATTAGTCAATCTAGAAGCACTCTCTCAGGAAATTTCAACAATCATTTATCAATCACCAATAACTGTAACATGAATAGCAGTTATCTAAATTTGATAATGTCTCCTATTGAATATTTTTTAATTACCATTAAATGTACCTTTAAACTTCAGCTCACTAATGTATTGACAATGCAAGGAGAGATTACAGTTTGATCAAGTTTGACAATTAAGGCTCAAGAAGATAACTCACTTGCAACATGTCCTCACTTCATCATAATCTGTCATATCAATATCAAACACTAGTTCCTTTTCTTCAGCCTGAAAGGCTCCAGGTTTAATCATCTTGTGATCTTTTGGCTGGAAGAAAGGAGTCAAAGGCCTCTTTGAGGCTACGACTATTTTGCATGATGAAGTACATGCATCAGTATAAGCAGAAAAGATGAAAATA
>OMLO01000585.1_pt1 | contig 24526 bp, 20 predicted proteins | sample 1674811 | NCBI WGS metagenome assembly OMLO01 (sample SAMN06265003, study PRJEB25207) | coral metagenome | isolation source: Coral host | place: Mexico:La Bocana,Puerto Morelos, Mexico | collected 2008-11-13
AAAAGCGGTCAGCAGCTAGTCGACGGCCATCAAGCCAATGCCATGCAAGCCAGTATTGTCAATACTGCTAAGACTGTTTGCACTGTTCAATGTCCGTGAGTGTGTGATGTACTTCAACCGTCATTTTGATATGTGCCGAGTCAGGATGGTTCGTTTCATGCTTGTGCAAGGCAGGACGGAAACTGTTGGTCAGTTGGCTGCCAATGCGGTGGCGTTCTTGAGCTATCCATGGGTGGCTCCAGTGGCACCAGAGAAGGCACATGGAGACGATGGACGATGAAGGACTATGAAGCATGATGAAGACGGATCATTGAATGACAAAGGAATCATAATTAGTTTTGATTCCTTCAGAAGCAGCCAAAGCGTGTGCAGAAGCAAAGTCGCAAACAGGGACGCAAGGGGCAAACATAGGAGAAAAGCCAGATACTTTCGAATGGGGATAGGATTTGATGCTAGGAAGCATGGGCTAGTGGTGGAAATGGTTTGTGCAGATGCCTGTGATTCAAACGTTCTTCCACTCGTTGGCAGATCACCTACGAGATTCCGTGCCACTGGTGCGGGACAATGCTTCCAGCCTAAGAAGTGAGGTCAGAAGGTTGAAAATTCTTGAAGCGTCCCAGGCGGCTATAGGGACCTAAAGCATCGTTTAACAGTTTAACCGATTGTAAACTAAAGAAGCGGGTTTTCGTGCTCCGGGAATTTGTTGTAGACCAAAGAATGCCTTCGCCAACGAAGCTATTCTACAAGGGAGGAAGCATGACCCGATCAATGGTGTGTATTTGCACTATGTTTTACAGGGGACAACTGTTGAAAAGTTGTTGGCTCCTTATTGAAATTAGATAATACAACCCTGGACACTGGAAAGTGTTTTGGTTTTGTACGTGTGTTGTGTGGGCTGTGTGTTGCAGTGTTGCGCATATGTTCCCTCTTTTGGTAGCTCAGATGATTCCTCGTTTGCTTGAGCATTTCATCCGAGGAAACTGGAAGGTGAGCATTTCAGCAAAATGGGCTGCAGCCTTGGTTTAGAGCCACGCGGCCAAATGCCCAACTTAGCTTCATTTGACGTCACAGACACTGTCAGTCAAATGTACACAAAAAAATACCAAAAAAAAAGTCATATGAAAAAATCATCAAAGTGACAAAAAGGTTGTGAGGTCTTTGGCTCACAAGTTTACGTCAGGTTTCGAGTACTGCTCGCCTCGATGCATTGCAAAGCATCGACAGGTAGATTTCGACCCTGCAATGCGCGAAGGATCAAAAAATATCAAGAACGTCAGTCCAGCCCAGATTCAACTATTGGGATAAATCTCTCCAACCCTTTTCTTTGTTTGATTGTGAACTGTCACTAATAGTTATACGTAGTACAGAGTTATCATAGCGATTTCATTTTAAAAAGTAACTATGCTTCTTTTGTGTTTCAGGATCAATAAAGTATTTGCCGGGTTGTTGCTTGTTGGCCAACTCTTCATGTTGATGTTTGTTGAAGGAAATAGAAAAGGTATCCTATTCGCATGTTTTTGGGGTAATTGTTGTGCTTGTAATTCAATATGTCCATGCAAAGTAGCAAATATTATGAGATTTTTTGAGCCACAGCCAGGGGGTAGCCAAATGTATTTTATTTTCAAAATATTTACAAAATATTTACAAAATGATTTACAAAATATTTACAAAATATTTACAACATATATTTGGGTCATTTTTGGGGCACAAAAAAATTTACAAAAAAATTACAAAAAAATTACAAAAAACTTACAAAAAATTTACCAAAAAAAAATACCAAAAAAATACAAAAAACTGGGAAAATACACAACAAAAAACAAAAAATACATGCAAACTGCAAGAAAACATGCAAAAAACATACAAACAACAAAAATATACAAACAAACGTATACATACAAAAAAATATATACATAAACCATTCAACAAAACAACAAATATTCAAAAAAAACACATGCAAAACAACTTACATACACAAACAGCCAACAAAAACATACCAAAAACAATAGAAACACATACAAAAAGCAAAACATATGCAAACATACAATAATGAAAGCACATACAAACAAACAGCAAAAACATACAAAAAAAAACAAACAACATACAAAAAACACAACAAAACTACCATTTTTTGACAAAAACCAAATAAACATACAAGAAAACATAAAACAACAAAAACAATTTAAACAAACATGCAAGACAATTACGACCAACATATAAAACAAAATAAGCAAAACAACATCTTTCTGGTGACGCTTAGGACCAGAATGGTGGTGATGTTGTTGGTGCTGCTGATTGTAGGTTTAAACCGGTCTTTGAAGACGGTCTTTGATGATTGCTTTTCAGCTGTTCGTTTTGCATGGGGTCCTCATCATTCCACTTTGCAATTAACATTGTCTTGGTAACATCTACTACTAGAGCAAAAAAGAGCAGAAAACTTTGCAAAATTAGGCGAAAGGCAAAAGTATTCAACCATTGAAAAACATAACAAACAATAACAATAACATCATCATTATCCTTAGCCTTAGCACATATAAACAAACAAGCCATTCATGCAAGTTACACATGCACACATAGAGAAGAACAGGCATACTGGCATACTGGAATGTTGTAGGTCCTACAGACAACCAACAGACAACCAAGAAGATGAGCAAATGCATCAGCAAGTGTGCAAGAAACAGCACAACAATTTATATTCAATAAAGAAAACACATCTTGGAAACTATGTTATGTCATGTGTTATGCCATACTCGTTGGAACAGGGGGGGGGTCAGGGCGACCAAAAAAATCACAAACATAAAGACATTCTCTCCAATTCTCTCCTCACTTTCCTCATCATTTGTACTTATTTTGCCTCCTCATGTTTCCTCATGTTTCAGTGCTTATTTTCAATTGTCAAAGCAGGGCAACCCACATTTTGATTGCCACCTGGCTGTGCCCTCACAGTCTTGACTCAACTTACAAGTCAACTTTGTTTGTTTGTTGTCTTGTTTTTTGTCGTTAGTTAGTTCCTGGCCCACCAAAATATCAAAGCAACGCGCTGCACTCAGAGGCTTGCAGGATTCCACTGATTCCACAACATGTGACTACAAAAGAAAGAAAGAATGAATGACAAGGACAAGGAATGAGTGAGTGGGTATTTTTTCAAGTCTTCCAAGTCACTTCATAATTCACAGAAAGGTAACAGGTAACAGGTAACAACTAGCAGCTAGCAGGTAACAGGAAAAGGTGAAGACTGTAGACTCTGTAGACTCTGTAGCCCCAGACCTTTCCTAGCCGCCAAAGCCCTCATGTCAACCCTGGCATGTGACCCATGGGATTCCCTCTATGAGTCTGAGCTACAGCATGCGTCGCAAAGACTTCAAGATGAAGCTGAAGTCATCGATGAAGCAGAAAGGGTTCGGACAGAGAGTGCATCAGAGGATGATTCTGATACACACGGGGGGAAAGTGACACTGTGGTGGGCGCAGTTGCTAGAATCACGTATGAAGGACTTGGGACATGATTTGAAATTGTTGAGAACAAAGCAGCGACCAGTCAGTATTGTGAGTGGGTGCACTGGTTGTTCAGCAGAGGCTGCCACACTAGAGGCCCATGTTTTTGTTTGCAGACTTGAGACATCATAGAGTCATATAGAGGGGTGTGTCTCAAAATCAAAATGCATCAAATGAATGACTTTATTGGGCCCTTTGTTTTTGAGACATGCTCTACTCTATGGACTCTATGGTGATGGTTTTGGCTCTTAATCACATTACTTTAGACTCTATGGTGAGCGGAACCTTCTTTGTTCATGTTTTCCTAAGGACCTAAGGAATAAAAACACATAATATCATAAGATTCATAAGACTATGAAGTTAGATAGGTCATCCCCAAGACAAGAATGAACTCAAAAAAATGCTATTTGCAGTTTGCAGATATGACATGCCATAGTTTGTAGTTACTTGTAGTTGTAGTTTCACAAGTGTTGAACGTGAGATAAAAGTGAGATGAGGAGGATACTGTTGATGGAAGAAATCCTGCACCGGTTGATAGGTACAGGTAGAGTGTTTGTCAGCTTATATCCTCCTTACTTTTTCAGGGTTTTATAATATACATCCCAGGCAGTGCAGGATTTCGTCCACCAACAGTATCACAAGCTTTCAATCATCCACCACAGCAAAAGGATAAGAAGTATACTAAGTATTTCTCCCCCCCCCCCTGGGCAGGCATTGGCTATACCGTATGTAGTGATCTCGGCCTCTGAGATCAATGCAACTTATCGGGAGTTCATTGACTGGAATTATCCAGGGAAGTTCTCTCACCTGTTTCCTTCCATAGAAACACAGCTGGCTGGAACCTCTGTATGTTGCTTTTGCAAAGGTGGCACTCCCAGCAAAATTTTGGGGCCCTGCAACCCTTCGAAGGTCTTGAATGACATGAGGGAATTGGATGGGCCATCTTTGATGGTTACTGGTAGCCCATGCAATCCTTACTCCACCCAGCGCACCAAACGTTTCGCCGTAGACAGTGTGAGAAACCACAGTTTGTTTGATGTGACAGACAAGTCGACTATTAGTCTACTCAAGCAGTACGAACCCAAGAAGTGGCTGTTTGAGCAAGTGTGGGGCTTTACCATGCCTTTCAGCACCGCAACAAAGGAAACTCCCAAAGACCGGTTCCTTGGTACAAGTTTTCCTTCTTGGATTCTAGACTCTAGACTCAATTTTTAATATAGACTCAACCTGTAACAATGATTTGTTCTGTTTCTGTTGTATTTTCAATTGCAGTACAAACAAATACAATCAATGTGTGACTAAGTACTGTAAAGTTGCAGACTTTTGCCCTTCAACGTCGACTCAGGACTCAGGTCAGCTTTGTTTGTCGCTTTGTTATGTGGTTCCTGGTTTCCCAGTTTCCCTGTATTTGAAAGCAGGACGCGTTCGACTCATACAACAGTACAACAGAGTCATTCAGAGCTTTGATATTATATGTTTTGAATGTCTGTCACTGCGGCTGTAGCCTCAAACAGGGTAGAACTTTCATGGGTGAACCAGAGCCAGAGGCTGAGGAGTCGCCCGGTTTCGCCAGTGCAGACGAAGGATTGGCTGAAGATTTTGCCAGACTTTCTGTGCAGCCATCTGCAAAGGCGAGACCGAGGGATTCCCAGGTGGCAGCTCTGAGTGCTGGTTCACAATCACTGCATCGTGCACCTCCCCGTGATTCAGTAAGGATTGGAACTTTTGTGGGGCGTGAACTGACAAATCCAAGAGTCCCCGGTGAAGAAGGGCTTCGGCTTCTCTACCGTGGCCTGTGCAATCTTTATCCCCAGCGGCCTGGGAGGCCAGAGCTGCGAATCTACGTGGTGTGGGTTGTCCCGCGATACACCGGTGAGTTGGATCTGGCTGGGCTGCATCTGGGCTTGGACATTCGGGCCTACGGGGCTATCTTAGAGGCGAACCAAGGTGAGTTCACTGGGTTGCGCTTCAGGAGGGTTCAAGATTTGGTTGCTGGCCGGAGGGCCTTGCTGCGTGAAGCGGCAGTGCATAGGATTGGTGAGGGAGCTGAGGACCGCTTGTTCTGGTGGGAATGAGCGTTGGCAGCTTGGTTTTTGTCAAGCTCGACAATCTGGTGCCTCCTTGGCGACAGGCGGTCGTGCTGCAAAATAGGAGAAAAGGGCAGTCACTTCAACTAGCTGTCAGACTCACAGAGGAAGAGCTGCAATCTGGAGATACTTGGAAGAAGGTTAGCTTTTTCGAATGTCACGGCAACAAGTACATTCTGGTCGAAGGGGACACGGGGCGCATTCGAATGAGATGTTCGAGTGCCCATCGTGCCTTGGAGCTGGACGAAGGTCTGATCCAGGATGCCGCGAAACATGTCCTGGAAGGAGAAGATGTGCAGTTTGCCACGGCTTCAGAGGAGCCAAGTTCGGAAGCAGCCAAACCCAAGAAGGAGAGCAAAACTCGTTCCCTCTCTTCGGAAAGTGGCTCGGACAGTGCAGACAGTGGAGACAGCGAAGATCCTCTGCTGAACATGTTAGGAGCAGCAAAGAAGCGCATGACAGGTGGGGCTACCGGTTCAGACAATCAGGAGCCCGCCAGTTCAAGCAAGCGAGGTGCTCGCTACGCTATGTTGGCAAAGTCAAGCAAGAAGGAGAAGGACGATGGCGACCTGGCGAAGACCTTGGGGCAGGCAGTGAAGGGAGGAGCAGGGCTCTCGTCGAGCCAAGTGAACACCTTGCTGCAGCTGGAGATTCTCAAAGCTTTGAAAGGAAAAGGCTCGAAGGACGACAAGACCCAGAAGGAGGACTCGTCACAGGCTTCGGGGGAAGATCTCAGCAGTTCTTCGTCAGATCAAGGTGTGAGGATGAGGGGTGCTGGAAGAGCTCTTCAAGCTTACAGGCGTGGAGGGAGGGCTATGAGAAAGCACCCAACTCGTCACATCAAACGCTATGTGCGAGAAGTGGAGGAAATATTAGGAGTGACGCCAGAGAGTGCCTATCAGTTGACGGATTATACAAAGAAGCTGTCTTGGGGCAAGCATCGTGCATTGATGCGAGTCCATTTCGGAATATCGGATGCCTTGGAACAACTGTTGAAAGGTCGCACGAAACTATGTGGCCTACAGTTGGTGCAGCTGCTTCGTGCAGTTCACCAAGCAAGTTTGGACCAAGGAGAATGGAAGACAGCTTGGATGTTGACCCACCTGCCGGACCCGGTCGAGAGACCGAGGTTCGGCGGGGAGCCACAAGACCTGGAGGTGATAGCATCTTACGTGAAGGCCATGAGCGACTTGGAGCGAAAAAGCAAGGGTGCAAATCCGAATCCGGGTGGTGGCAAGGAATCCGAAGACGGAGAGGGCAAAGGCAAGAAGGGAAAGAACAAGAAAAAGCAGGGCAGCGACAACATGGAAGGGTGAGTGACAGGCTCACGCATGCCAAAAGTGAGGCTGACAGCAGCTGGCAAGACACGTCGTCTGCCAGATTGTTTGCATTAATTCATAGTCAACATGGATCCTTTAGTCGTTTCTTCAAGATCCATAGCAGGTCTCATAAGCAGACAAGGGCAGAGTCACCCAACAGCCGAGGTGTTGGGCAGCAAAGTACATTGTTTCCGTCTGTTTTGCCATGGACTCATCCCCCTAGTGGTAAGTCTAAAAATAGGCGAGGCTACCATAAGAAGGTGGCTAGGGAAGCTTTTGAATGGTTGCGAAGAATATGGGTTCTCATGAATTTTTTACATGTGGGTTCTCCTGCATCTTCAAATGCAGCCAGTAAGGCCATCCAGGACGCTTCGCATGGGGAATGGACTGCCATGCATGAGTCTTACGCCAGAACAATGTATGAAAAATTAAAAGCATACTGTGCCTGTCCTAGGGGGACCATGGAACGTGGCTCAGCAAAATTAAATACCTTAATTGAAAAGATCGAATCAAGCATGTATGACCCCAGCATTTCAATGGATGACGCTACTTGTGGAGCTTTAGATGTTAACCCTGAAAGAATTTCAATGCCTGATGTTGCTGGTATTATTGACCCCCGAAATCACCTCGTTGGAGATAGGTTGGATGACTTCATAAATATGCCTAGCAGGGTGCCGGAGCCTTGCCGCATTGCAAAAGATGCTCCTGCCTGTCATAAGGTGACAGAGGAAAACTGGCCGAAGATTCTCAGGAAGTTGTATAAAGCTGGCATGATAACTTTTCTAAAAAAGACTGAAGTGTTGTCAGAGGGTAGAAAACTTATCACGGGAGGTTTGTTTTGCGTCCCCCATAAACCCACTTCAGACAGGTTGATAAACGATCGTAGACCAGCCAACTCTCGTGAGAAGCGTTTGCAGTGGTGCCAGTTGCCTAGTGGGCCCCTCCTGTGTCAATTGATCTTGGAACACTATCAAAGCATTAGAGCAAGTGGAGACGACTTGTCTAATTATTTTTACTTGATCAAACACTTGGAGGAATGGCAACATCGAAACTGCTTTGGGAAACCCTTCAAAGGCAGTCTTTTGGCCGAGGCGGGATTGGAATCTGACACCCTTTATCTTCCAGCTTTTAAAGTGGTTTGTATGGGTGACACTAACGGTGTTGATATAGCCCAAGCTACACATGAAGCAGTACTACGTGAAGCCTGTTGTCTTCTTCCCGAAAACACCTTGATCCATGGAAAACTATTCCCTAGTTCAAAAACCTTGGAAGGCCTTTATATTGACGATCACTTAGCGTTTCAAATAGTAGATAAAAAGCCTTTTAGGGATAGAGTAGAACTTGAAGATGTGCACATCATGCATAGGTCAAGGAAAAGGTATTCAGAGTTAGGACTGCCTCGTTCAACCACAAAAGCTTTTGATAAAAAGTATGAATTTCGTGCTTGGGGAACGTCAGTAAATTCGAAAACAGGTATCGTAGGAGCACCTTATGAGAAGCTAAGGCAAATAGAGATACTCACTACAGCATTGCTTGAATTAGGAAGTGCGACCAAAAAGTCATTACAAAAACTCATTGGTTTGTACATTCACCCCTTCATGCATAGACGTGAGTGTATGGCAGTCTTCCATCACATATATGTCTTTTTGGAGAATATGCCTGACGGTAAGTTGTGCCGCCTACCGCATCACATTAGGGATGAGCTTCTCATTGCTTGTTTAATCCTACCCCTCGCCAACAGCAATATCAGGTGGCCTGTATCGCCAGTTGTTTCCGCCACAGATGCTTCTTCTTTTGGGGGGGGAAGGGCCTCAACCATAACCACTAAAGGATTAACACGTACTTTATATAGGTTTGGGGAAAGGCGTGGTGAATACACTAAGCTGGACTGGGTAGATCATTCCATCCCTCCGCCGAGCAGTATGGATCCTGTGCCTGAAGCCCTTGCACATACCATGATGAAGCATAACTGGGTAACAACTGATAAGATTCGTTTTAGGCGTAAGGAGCACATAAACCTCTTAGAAATGGAAATGGTAAAGAGGGAATTGCAACATCGCGTCAATGAGGGTAGAGGCAAGTGCAGAGCTTGCAACCTTTGTGATTCTCGAGTAGTGGTAGGTGCATATGCTAAAGGCCGGTCCAGCAGCCGGGTGTTGAACCATAAACTCAGGACATGTCTGGCCTGGTCTCTCACGGGTGATGTTGCGCTCACCAATATTTGGGTGGCTACGGATTGCAACCCGGCTGATTACCCGTCTCGTAATAAGCCAATCCCTCCTCCTAAGAAAGATGACCAAGATCCACTGTTGAGTGAAGACCAGCTCAGACAGGTGCAGGTTCACAGGACTCCAGGCACTCTGGAGCTGTTCGAACGAGAGTCCATGAGAAGTGGTGAGGACCCGTTGTTGCTGAAAAACTTTCAATCGGATGGTTGTGAGTCTAGTCAAGGGACAGATGTGCAGACCTTAGCAGTCAAGGCAGCAGAACCTGCCCCAACAGCTGAGAATCCAAAACATGCCTGGACCTTTCGGGAAGTATTTGCTGGGAAGGCTCGCATGTCAACAGCCATGAGAAAAGTGCATGGGATAGTGGTTGAAACCCCCATAGATTTCAAAAAAGGGAAAAGGTATAATCAAAAGCACAACATCTTGAACGATGCTTGTTTTGATTTTTTGCTAGAGGAAGCACGTAAGCCTAGACAGTGGTGGCATTTTGGCCTCCCATGCTGTTCCTTTTCGATTTTGCAGCATTCAAATGGTGGGACTCGACGTAGGCACTGCCCGGCGGGATTAGGAACTCTTCAACGTGAGATTGAGGGTAACGAGATCCTTCGCAGAACTATGCAGTTGATTCGTGTGCTCGAGGATAATAATAACCACTGGTCCCTAGAAAACCCCCATTCTTCCTATGTATGGTGGATGCCTGATATGAGAAACCATTTACAGAGCAAGCATATGCATTCAGTATCATTTGATCAGTGTGCTTATGGACTAAGACTAATGGGGGAGCAAAATAGATATGGTCCCTGCAAAAAGCATACACGTTTCGTAGGCAACTTCAAACAAATTGTTGAACTTGAACGCAAATGCAGCTGTAAGCAAACTCATGTGCATGCAGTGGGGGGAGTCAGAACAAGACATGGTTGGAAGAGAAGGTCTGAGTTAGCTGGGCATTATCCGGCAGCCCTAGCTAAACAGTATAGTCTGATTGTGTCACAGGTTGTCAGTGGAATATAGTTCTGAGGTCTTTAGTTTTTTAGAAGATTCGATCATAATATTTTGCATGTCCTTGCATGGAGTTTTTAATTATATGGAGATAGATGGCGCAGTATAGTCGTTTTGATAGACCGTGTGTTTCAAAATCAAACAATACTATGGTTGTTTAGTGTGCATGCCATGGAGCATTTCGACGCTGAAGTGGAGCAGGTTTCGCAAGTGCTGTTTCGTTTTTCCCGATTCTCACAAGCCTACAGGGCTCGCCTGTGGTCTGGGTTGCGAGACGCGCAATCGTATTTCAGGCAAGTGCTGGGAAAGGACTTGTTGCGTGCCTTGAAAAGTGCAAAAGATTTAGATCAACTGTTGGGGAGATACGTCATCCATCGTCACAATGAAGCACCTCGAAAGAAGCTCTCTGTTGTGAAACATGCGCTTCTGGGTATTCAACATGTACAACCCTCTTTGAGGGGAACTCTCAGCACGACGTGGCAGAACCTGCGTGTTTGGGAGGAACAAAGAGTGGGCAGGCTAAGGCCTCCGTTACCCGTGCCATTGTGGGTGATGATGGTAGGACTTGCAAGAGGACATGGTTTGACTTGCAAACATCCAGCTGAATCCAATGAGTGGTTAGTGTTTTCTCTACTTTTGGAACTAGGTCTTTTGTGCATGTTAAGGCCAGGAGAGCTCCTAGGTCTTAAGGTCACCGATGTGTCGTTACCAGGGGATCTGGCTTTGGGATACCCACAAGCAGCTCTTCGAATCCATGCACCCAAGAATCGAAGGCAATTTGGTTTAGAACAATTTGTAACACTGAAGCATCCAAATACAATTGCTTGGTTGAGAGCGTTTGCACATGGGAAAAGTGATGTGACCTTGTGGCCCTCTTCATCTGGACGTTTTTCTCGTCTTTTCAAGCAGCTTACAAAGGAGTTGAAAATAACAGAATGTCGTTTTACCCCCGGGAGCCTTAGGCCTGGTGGTGCTACAATGTTTTATTCCAGAGGCATCCCAATATCTTCTTTGAGGTTCATGGGGCGGTGGACTGCAGAACGTTCACTCGAACACTACATTCAGCAAGCCATGTCCACGCAGATATTAAATAAACTATCAGCTAGTACGGTAAGACATCTCAAGAAGTTGTGTGTTCCGTGCTTTGACGTGTTATGGCATGATAAGTGTGCGATTCGTTTGCCGTCCGTGTCCAAGAAAGATAGCAAAGAAGGGGCCGTCCTGGTAGCCTGGGCTACTCGATATGCAGAGCTTGTTGGCTAAGCATGGGAAAGCGCAAGTTGTTGCTGGACCCTTGAAAGGAAAGTTGTATGAAGAAATTGGTGAAGAGAAGCTGCAACGGGCAGCCAAAAGATATTCAAATGATCCTGCATTCCAGAAATTTGCTAGAGGATATATGTTGTTGAAAGAGCTTGAGCCGGTGGAAGAACCAGCACCTTGTGTGCCTGTCAACAAATCTTCTGACGTTGTTCCAGAGGTATCAGAAAGTTGGTTGACATGGTTCTTGAGAATCACGAGTTCCCGAAGAGTAAGATACACCATCTGCATCTCCTGTTTAGTGATCATGTTGAGGCCCTCGGCTACTTCGTTCTTAGCCAAGTTGGTGACGACAGGTCTGAGGCTTTGGTTTAGACGTTTGGTGGCTTTCATTGCTATTCTACTGGAAGGAGTCATGGACGAAATGATTTTTCAACTGGAATATACAGTGAAGGAGGCACTTCCTGTTAGTTTGCCAGAAACCACTCAACAGTCTTTTAGCTTGATCTCACATGCACTGACGGGATGTTTTGGAGCTGGTGTAGCTATATTTATGCAACTTCGGCGAACCCCTGTGGCCAATTGACACCGCTTTCAGGCTGTCACTCACAACATATGAATATATTGTTTCGTATCCACCACCACCCCTCCACACACCAGAGGTGGTTTTGGGACTTTTGCATACCAATATCACTGAGCAGTGTGCATTCTTGAGTAGCTGAACAGTCAGCATGTGTTGGTGTGATGCAATTTCAAGTGCATTCTTGAGTAGCTGAACAGTCAGCATGTGTTGGTGTGATGCAATTTCAAGTGCATTCTTGAGTAGCTGAGCACTCAGCTTTCGTTGGTGTGATGCAATTTCAAGTGTGTAACGAGCTTAGTGTTTGTATTTGCATTTGCTGCGTGAAGCAGCACACAGAACCCACGAAACAAGCCCTTTTGCAAAGCAAAAAAGGAGTGAGCTGGGATTTCGAGATTACAAGGAGCTGAGACAGTCATATATATATAATCAAATAATATACAGTATCAGCAATATACATGATACATGATATATGAACTATTAATGATAGTAAGAAGTATGAAGCAAGTAAGTAGTAAGTAGTGTTTGTGTGGGCGTCACCTTATGACTCATGACTCTTTGAATCTATAAATGAATTTTAATTTGAATGACGCTTCCGACTTCTGACTTCCAATGTGACTTGTAATACTGACATACGACATACTGCTGCCCGCTATCACCCAAAGTTACTCCTGGAAAGAAGAGGGGAACTTCACAACAAGTCACAAGCCACTAGCCGCTAGCCTTGTCACATTAGTCATAAGTCACATTTCTCAATCCAATGGCCAATTGGGCAATTGATTGACCTCTATGACAAGAGTCAAGAGTGAATCTCTCCTAGTACTGCCACCTCTACTGAACGTGGGAGCCCTGCTTTGCCATCTGCTGTCAGGTTTTTGCAAAGTCTGCAACAAGAAGAATTCAGGCATGGTGGCTATTGGGCAGTGTCGCACAAAGTGGAGAACACTCTGTTTGTCAACATTCATCGCACCAGGTGCGACTGACAGATTTGGAATGGCGAATCAGGGTACATCAGGGTACAGAGTACTGAGTACTGGGTTAGTATATCCATATATCCGAATCTCCTTTTTCAAATTATGGTAGAATCTGGTAGAATGACAAAAATAAAAAATACATGAATGGATCATGAACCAACGGACGCACCAAAGATATTAACAGTTCAGTTGATTCATGTGATATGATCAGATATGTCAGTTGCGGGTTTGTCATGTGTTGATGTGTTCCAGATGTCATTGTCATAGATTGATTCAGATCGAAGCAATTCATGATATAAATGGTAGATAGGTAGATATATAGATATATATATATATTTTTATATAGGCCGAAAGAAAGATAGATAGATAGATAAATAGATAGATAGATAGATAGACAGATAGATAGATAGACAGATAGATAGATAGATAGATAGCTATAGAAAGGTAGCGTGACGAAATGATATGATAATATGATACCATATGATATGACATGATACAATGGTATGATAGAATGATTGATATGAATTTACAGTGTGGTACAACAACCAGAACGCATCATGAGACAATCAGTTGAATGGCTCAACTTCATGCGGAGCACTTTCACTTTGCAGACTGGACATGGACATGTGAAATGAAATGTGTTGAATTGTTTAGGCTAGGTCAGTTTCATTGTACACATGACAACTGACTGGTTTGGTCCTTCCAAAGTGGCCAGAACTATTCACAGTCACAAAACATCTCAATGTTGCCACGTTTTAGTGCAGTTGAACGAGTCTGAAAGAGGAACATCTTACTTATATGGGAATACAACTTAACTTTTTACTGCGTGACATGTTTAGCCAGCTGAGTCAAGCTGGCCATGGCAGAACCCCGAAGACGTGGTCGACCAGCTGGTAGTAATTTTCTACGAGAACATGCTGCAAGATCGGAACGAGCCGCGCATCAAAACCAACATGAGCATTCTGACAGTCGAAGTGGTATAGAACATGCCAGATTTGTGTTGCAGCAGCAAAGGGCTGCAAGGGCCAGCGAAGTGCAATCACGACCGGAGACGGTATTTGGTGTTGCACGGGGGTCTGGTTCACAGGATGTGTTGACGCAATATGGTGATTTGCACAGTATCAACACAGTTGGAAGCACGTTGCAACACGATATGCTGAAGTCCATGGCCCATAGTATCACATCTGACAGGGCGTCATGTTCTGACCAGGAACTTGTCAGTGTTCAACTATCTGGTGAAATGCCCAACATGAATTTGAGCAATTTGGGGAAAACAACGAAAGAAAGCAACATCCCAACCAGATTTCTTGCAATTGGGCAGGCGGTGCTAGAAATGTTCTACATTGCTTGGAACCTACTCTTTAGGATGCTCATCAAGATGTGCAGGAACACTGACTATGACCCGGAGTTGACCAGTCGACCATTGGTCGCATGTGTTCGGTTGAGATATGATGAAACACCGACAAAGGTTCGTGTGGATGACCCTCAAACAGATGGTGCACCGTCTACATCATGCAATGCGACGCATGCAAAGATTTTTCAGGTGGAGTGTGCAGTGGGTACACTTGCGCAAACAACAAACAATAGAACCAAAGAAACCACTCGCAGCTTTGTCTTTGGTGAAATTCCTACTCCTTTGTATGCTTTGCAAACAACGAATGGAGCAAATACAGCAGCTGCACTGAGTGATGTTTTACAGTCACTTCCAGAATTTCAAGATCTTTGCAGGGATTCCAAGTTCAGTTTTCGACGCAGTTGTTCTGACCAGGCACCAGCAAACATGAAGGCCGAACGGCTATTGAATTCACAATTTGGAGACTCCATGAAACTCATCCATACCCTCTGTGACGTGCACAAACTTTACAGATGTACAAGAACGTCAATGAGTGGGGTGGACCAGGATGTGAGTGGTTTATTGAGTTTTGCTCTATCGCTGGGAGACCCAGGGAGTATTCCAATCCTACATCAGTCACTGGCCAAAATATTCCTGAAACGACTTGTTCCTTGTCCAATTTTGAGAGTCAGTTTTGTAATGTGCTATTTATACCATACCAGAATCAACTCAACTGTTGTTTTGCTGGTGCGTCGTTTCCTTCTTTTTGCTTTGATTCGATGTTGTAGATCCCTAGCCGTAGCCGCAGATAGTACATATATTATATATTTTTTTTGCATACATATAGATTATATAGATATAGATATGATATATATAATATAGATATATGTATTATATGTAAATAAATATTGAATATTGAACATATAATTAGCAACAATTAGTAATATAGACTTAGATTTAGATCAAATATAATGACAGTATATTTCAAGAAAAGAATAGAATAGCAATGTAACCATGATAAAATCATCTTAAATGAACACATATGACATATAATCATATTCAACACCTGTGATTCAGATTTAGAAACATCATGTGACTCATGTGATTGGTTTCCCAAACGGTACGAATGAGGAGTCTTATGACTGTGACACACTAGACTCGACTGTGACTATGACATGACTGTGACTATGCGTGACATGTGAACTGCGAATGCACTCTACATTCTACATTCTACATTGCAGCATAATAAAAAACTGCTAATAAGCGAGCACTGTAATGATAAGTGTACTGTTACTTGCACATGTAATTACTGCATTCACTGTTCTTTGGACTTTGGACATTTTAGCTGTACATTGATTAGTACATGGTTACATCGTCCCTTCTCCTAAGTTGAACTGTTAGTGATCTGGTCAGTGATGAATGACTTAGTGGCTTTGTGATCGCATTTGATAAGTCACTTGCTGTTGGCTGCTTGCTGGTTTGGGATTTGTGATATGTGATGAAAACTCTTCATCTTTTTGTTTTCATTTGGAAACAAAACCCTGACTATTGAACAAATCTAGGAAATTCTTCATGATCGTCCTCCTCAAAATGATATTGCTGATAAGTACCGCAACGATCTTTGGGACCTTTTCCTTCCAATTGAGAACGTGACGCCACCACGAAGAAAACTGAATTTGAAGCGAAGATTCATACTCAACTATTTTTTAAACGGACCATTGAATCAACGCACGATCCAGCACTGGTGTGTTTTTGGATGCTGTGACAGCTTTGCGGAGACGCTTCAAAGGATGACAAGATACGTAACCTGGGCGTTACTTCCTGTCAAGCCACCCATCTTCCCACGATCGCGGTGGACGCGATGGGACATGTCCATTGATGCTGTTGGCATTCTGGCGGGGACCCATGAGCTTTTGCCGGAACTGTTCCTCATGTACACTGGAGGGGATGGGCCGGAAAGTTGTCCAGCAGCAAGTCATGATATGGAGCTTGGAATGTTGGGTAATACCACGGGTGATGGTTCCGGTTGGGATGAACTATTTGAAGAAGAGATTTCAGCAGCTCAATCTCGTACTGATCCTGCTGGGGCTGATGAAGGACCATTACCATTACCTCACATTGGTAGTAATGGTCAAGATCGAGGTCATGTTCAAGGCAACCAGGACCAACACCAAGAAAACCAACAACAAACAGGCATGTTCAATTTTGCAGACTTTAACAAACAGCAGAAGCTTCTTGCAAAAGATTGGGTAAGGTCTTCGCCATTCACCCGTTTGTGCATCATGAAGGAAGTTGCAGAACATTTGATGGCTTTGATGTATCGGTTTTTACGCCTTTCTGGAACAGCATGGGAGAAGCATCAACGATTTCGTGCTAGTCAAGGAATGAAACGTTCATATCCAATTTTGGACGCTGCTTTTCAGGACGATTTGCAAATTTGCATTGACAGCTTGTGTGGACTTCTGTTCATGCCTCCCAGGTGTGTTGGGCGAGAACACTACTCTCCTTTGTTGAAGGCGTTGAGATTCAGGATGGTTAGTTGTGCTGTTTGCAGTCTGCATGTGCTTTTGAGACATCCCCGGCGAGGATTTCCGTACTCTTTGTTCAAGATGCTTGTGTCGGATGAACACGCAGAAGTAATTCTCAGTACTCCTTCTTGCTTTCACGATGAACTTACCCATGAGATACTCAAGGAGTATGAAGCTTGATTTATGCAATCTAAGTCTAAGTTTTGAGTTTGAGTTTTGATTTCTGATTTCTTTCGCGGTGTTAATGTTATTGTTTTGTTTTGTAGATTCTTAGTCATAGTCTTAGTCTTAGACTCTTAGAGAGTGTCTTAGACATTTTGGGGATAAGTGCTCGCTGCTATGATATGAAAAGCCTTGAGCCTTAAGCCTTAAGCCGTTTTGAATTTGAACAATTGAATTTGAGAGGAAGATGGGAACGTGTGCCTTTTGTAATTTGGAGGCCATGTGAGGCGTAGGGATTGCAATCACAAGTCACAAGTCATTATGACATCTATAAGTCAAAGTTGACCCCATCATGAAACCCTATGGCCTATGACACCTATGCCTTTGACTATGACACTAAGAAAAACCCAAGTAGAGATTGTCCATATCCACTGGATAAGTTTCTTCCATCCACTGCACTGTAATGTACAATCAAAAAACACATAGACATAGACATAATCATAAAGTCATAAAGTCAAGTCAAGTAGACACGGACAAAAGTCTGGACTATCAGATTATCAGACTATCATAAAATTACATCATATCATAATGTCTTAATAAGTCTTAAGACTTAGACTTAATACAAAGTCAATATAAACCATTGACTTGACTAGACCCGGACTAAAACTGTATGGTGGTGTCCCAGCGTGTCACACTCATTTACCGCCCCAACAAAACTAGACCAGACCTTCTCCTCCTGACTCCCACCAAGGATACTGCTGAGAAGCTATGCTCATCAGAGTGTAAGGCTGTGTTGGAGACATTGGCAACCATGCTGAAGATAGATATCGCACCGGTTGAAGCCCGACACGCTTCAAACCGGGAAGCTACGGTCATGCGTGCCAAAGGATGGATTTGCACACTGGCAACATTGTCAAGTAAATTTATAACGCAATGTGCAATACGATTGGGCTTCAAGACAAATGACCAGGAAGCAGATGGTGACGGCAACAAGACAGATGACATTGCACCGAAAACCAGGAAACGGAAACGCGGAGGGGGCGGCGCTTGGCGTGCATTTATCCATGATCAAGCGAGTGGCAAGAAATTAGATGCATCACTGATGTGCCACCTGTCGGATCAATATGCTCAGCTTTCTGTTGAGGACCGTCAGAAGTATGTTGAAGCGGGAACCGCTGGGACTGCAGCCCACAAAGCCGGATTTTCATCATTTGTAAAGCCAAACCAACTGAAAACAGCAGGACATGGTGATGCGAAGCATTTGAAACCAGGCGACATACAACGATCTACAGGGTCTATTGTGGCAGGGGACTTCCATTTGCAGGAATCAGCGACAATGCAATACATGGGGCCTGACTTCTTCATTCAACGATACGAATCTCTGAAGAAGGAAGTAAATGCTGAAGCAAAACAAAACCTCCGGAATCAGGAATTAAGCGTGGAACAACAACAGGCTCTTCAAGTTTTTGAGGCCAAAACTGACTCCGAACCGATTCTGAACAGATGGCATGCTTCAAGATTTTCATTCTTGACTTCTGGCTTTCGCAGGCTTGGCATATGTTGTTCAGACATTATTTCTCTGGAGTGGGTGCCATCAGCTTTGGAGAACGTGAAGGCCTGCTACTGCTACTGCTAGTGAATTTTGTTTAAGTTTAGTGACTCTCAGAATTTCATTGCCATTAGCATGACAGATATGATGATGTGATATAATATGAGTGTTGTATTTTTGAAGAAGTCAGCTACGATGAAATTTGAAGTAACCTTAACTATATACTGGATTCTAAAAACAATTCACTAGGCCCTATAGCCTATAGGGCCTACAGTCTATAGGCTACTAGTTACTACAGGGGATAGGCGTTGGCAGCTTTGGCATTACTTTTGATTCTTGACATATCAGAATGATCAGTTGTCAGATCAGTCTATCTCAAGCAATAGGTCAATCGGCCATATTAGCTATTTAAACTTGTTGTAGTCTGTTCACTTCAGTACTCAAGACTTAATGCCCTTAATTGGCCCTTAATAACTCGGCACCTTGTTCAACTGGCAAAAACTCTGCTGGCAGGCCATGATGTGCAGAGGAAATGCACCAATGCGGAGAACTGTACAGTTGGATTCGGCTTTAGTCAAGAAGCTGATGCAAAGATCAGAATTGCTCTGCCATCAAGACGATGACCATGATGCCACTGCCAGAGCAAACATTAGTTTCCAAGCCAAACCATGTATGCATTTCGGTGTATGTGTGTGCCAAACACCAAAACATCAGGACACTTTGCATTTTTGGACGAATTTAGCACGTATTTTCAGACAGATCTTCTGGAAGAAAAAAAAGGAGAAGAAATGCTCGGAGGCTCGGCAGCTTCTGGATGACTATGCGATTTTTTTGGAGTTTTCAGCTTTGACAGAGGAAACTGCTCTTGTGCAACAGCCTGCCATGGATGTGAAAGATGACTGGGACGCCTTGGTTCTTGAAGAGTTTTCAACATGCAATCTGGATATTAATGATGACCCCCCTGGTCCAAGCAGTTATCACTTTCACATTGCGTACATGAACTTCAAAACATATCATTTTGGACTGTGGCAGCTGCAGCATTGTCAGCAAGATGACTTGCATGATACAGGTGATACAGATATCAATTTGCTTTCATGGGTGCGACCAGGTTTTGAGTTTGAGGAACAACAACAAGATATTCTTACTGACTTGGAGGCTATTGCAAAGCTCAACTTCAAGCAGCAATGGAAAGTGTCCATTCAAACTTTCGCTCTTGGTTCTCATCTTTTTGATGTGGATTGTGCTTCTTTGGCAGTAACTCCAGTGTCTTCTGTGAACGAGTTTGTTGTGTGGAAAGGATCTGAAGAAGAATCAAAACGACGTAGAGTGGTGGCAAATCAATCCAGATCAAAGAACAAAACGACTCAGGACAGACGTGGCAGGGGAAAACGCAAGGCTAGTAAGAAGCAGGGTAATGGACCCAAAAGAAGAAAAACACGACAACAAAATGACGATCCAGAACTCGCTTTGCTGGATGAACTTGTAGATGAGCATCGGAGAGACAGTGGCAGTGACAGTGATCCACAAGTTGTTGTTGCTGCTGATGATGATAATTATGATTGTGATAATGCTGACCCTTATGGTGCGGAAGAAGAAGAATCAGAAGACAATGTTGGTGAAGATAATGAGAAAAAGCAGTTGCAGGAAATCCTGGAAGATGGTGTTTCTTTACCATCGGAGCATTCAATCAAAGAAAGTGATTCTGACATTGATTTGGAAGCGGCAGAAGATCAGTTACTTGAACAGAAACATGAAACAAAGCAGCAACAACAACAGCAAGAGGATACGAAAGATGTTCCTGCAGTTGCAGTGGAGTCCGTGGAGGCCGTGGAGGATCATAGGAGGGGCCCACAATCAGGAAGGGCGTCATCAACTAGATCAGTGTTAAACCGTGAGGCAATTGACATCCCTGGACTTGGACAATTGAGATACTACAAGAACTCTGGAAACATTTCCGCGGCATGCGCCATACACTCAGCAGATTGTCGCCGCAGCGCCACCACGATAAGCCAGAACAAGTCTGGAAGACCGATAGGACTTTTGGTGGCATGGCTGCAACTAGGTCATGACTATTCTGGGAGGACAAGTCACGTACACTCATGCAAACCAAGCCTTACCGAACGGCAAGCTGCGAGGGAATTTTTCAATTCTTTGGAAGGGAGCAGTGAGTTTTCTCAATATGAGAGGCCCAAGAAGAGTGATGAGCCGGACGAACCAGTGAAGGTTTGAAAAAAATCCCCTGGGTGATTCATGATGATGACGATGAGGTCTGACGATGACGATGATGATGACGATGATGATGATGATGATGACGATGACGATGACGATGATGATGATGACGATGATGATGATGATGATGATGATGATGATGATGCTTCACAAACAGTCACATCCCTATTTGCATTTCATTCACATCATATCATATACACATCCATGCATTTGGTTTTATGTTTACATACGTTCATACAAATGCATTTCACATTGTCCTAGTAACTAGTAACTAGTAGTAGTTTTTGAATATTTGCATACATCACACTTACCCCTATATTTATATTTGACATATCTATGGTAATTCCTACATTGATGTTTGATACATTCATACATCCTCTTATTTTCACATGGTCATACATTCATACATAGAATTCATACAGTACATATGCAGTGCAGGTATTACATGACTGACATTATTATATGTTCAGCTTCATTACTCTACTGTACTCAAAGGGACGCTTTCAAGATAGACTCGCATGGACTATCTAGAAAAACCCAAGACTCCCAAGATCTAGCACAAACTGTGCAGGCAGGTAGTTCAACAATCCCAACATAGCACCACCACCACCACAAAGTCACAGAAGGTTGGTTATGCCTATGCTTATGCTCCTGATTCCTGATGTTTTCATTTGTGGGTTATGTAACGTGACTGTCAATGTCAAACAGATCATTGACATTGGCTTGGATATTTATCTACAACAATTTTCATAATGAAAACACTTCTTCAGGAAAAGCAACGTATGGCATCGGATGGGCTAGTCTAGATTCGGCTAGAATCAGATAGAGTCAGAGACTAAACTAAACACAATCAAAACAGATGGGAAATTAGTGCCATAATTTCTTGTGTTTCTTGTACTCAGTAAAACATGCATCTTCCATGATACAAAAGGCCCAGCAGTGGGAATCCAACCAACATGTCAGGTGCTTCATTGTGCTCTTCAGGAAGGACATCTACACCAAAGACATGGTCAAGACGTACAAGAACACTTTTGAGGTTTGTCTGGGAGTGTGTGACCCTCCGCTAGATTCGATCATGCCAACTAACGAGCTGGTTATAATGAATGAATTGATCAAATAAACAAGACAACTGTGACAACTGTCAAAACTCATTTTTTGAAGTACCGGTTTTACAAGTTTATTTTTACTGTTTTTCACATTTCCTCTTCTTGGATGCTTCCAGATCCTTTCAAAACACCACATACCGCATTGCATCTTATTTGAATTTGCATAAACTTACCTTCTTACTATTGAAATGAATTTTGAATTGAATACACATGCATTCTATTCTATCATTCGATTCCATGCCATATCGACTTGCCATTCATCAGGCATATGGCATAGAATCTCAAGTAAAGGTCAAGTCGACTACAGTTCTGAAAATGATATCAAACCAGCTGACCTCTCTAGACTGCACCGTGAGGCACTCTGCAAGCACATTGCAGAAACTACACCACCCAAGGAATGCCTAGACTTATTGCTGCCGGAGTCAAGCATGGACTTCAAAGTGACTTTGGATCGATACTGCCAAGACCACCGAATCACTAGGACACCAAATGTGGAGGAGACTAGTGGTTAATGACAACATTGGATCTGGAATCTGGAAATTCAAGTTTTGTTTTTCATGAATTGGTTGGATCTTCACTTGACATTCCCTGTTTTTCAATTTTCATGTATTTATATACAATACACTGTTTGGTCTGATGAGATGTACTTTTTTGATTTGTTTCCGACGGTAAATGCGTTGATGGGCCGGGAACAGGCAAAGGGAAAGGAACTTTGTCTGCGCCACAGCATTATTTTTCGTATCTTAGTCTTAGTCACAGTCTTAGTCTTAGTGTCTTAAGGCAAGTCTTAGTCTTAAGTCTTAGGTCGTCTTAGGTCTTAGTCTTAGTCTTAGTCACTTAGTCATAGTCAGTCTGAGTCCTTCGTAACTACAACGATGGTTTTAGCAGCTTGATTTTACCACAACGATCAAAATGGTTTAGCTGCTAGCTGCTAGGACCTAGGACATGACAAGATCCTGTCATCGTCATATGTTTTGGTCAGGGTATTTCGATCGCCCCAGCCGCCGCCACTACTGGGATTTGTGTTTTGTGATGTGTCATTTGCCCACCAACCAGCAAATACAATACTGTATCAGTAATGACCACAAAACACAGGTACAGTTGCACTTGCAGTGCCTTGTGGTTCGTTTGAAAGCCATCTGTCATATCATAGCAAACAAAATCAACAACGAGATATTGATTATTATATTTTATGATAGCATGTATACTGTATACTGTAGTGTCATGCTACTATATATGATATTGAAAAATAATTATACATACTATCTGTTACTATCAAAAAATGGAAATGATAGAATTGAATAGCAGAATTTAGAATTAAATCAATCTTTTTTCCCCACAGAGTGATTGAGTTGTCCACGGCGCCCAAAAGGCACCAGAGGATGGTGCAAAACAAAGATGAGGCCGATCCCTGATCCACTAGCTGGTGTTACCATACAGCTGTCGAAGGCAAACCAATGGATCCCTGATCCACAGACTGGTGTGTCCACACAGCTGGCTACGGCAAACGAGTGGCCCACCCACCCACACCACCTGTCCTCAGGTGACTTGAGCCTTTCTTAGAGGAACATATTGAAATTCACATTCACATATATCATCTGGTTGTAAATGTATATATGCTATCATTATATATTATCATTATCATGTCTTTTCTTTCTGATACTAGATTTCAGTATTTGAAATCGAACTGCAGTTACTACGCCGCTACGCTTTATCAAACTTCTACAGTCTTTTTTGCTATCATATCATTGCTTTGAAAGTAAATCATATTATTTCAAGTTCTTTTCTGTTGTTTGATTTTAATAGTATTACATGGTTACATTGTTACATGCTTTTTTGCAATAGTTAGCAATACTTTGTTTTCTGGTACTGTTTGATGATTTTTTCACTTGTTCATTGATTGGTTTCTGCCTTTGAACTTTCTTCGAATTCTCAAATTGTTCAATTTCTAGGAAAAATCATTCATTTCTTTGAGTTTACCTCAAGTGTTTTTCTTCTGCGATTTTTCTTGTTGGTTATGCTCATTGATGTTCATTGATTTTGCTAAGAAAAAAGTGAACAATCATTGGTTTTCTGAAGTTTTCTTGCACTTTTAAACCACTTTTTCAAACATGATTTTTGGAATTTGTTTGTAAGTCCTTTCGTACATGATTTGGGATTTTTGAATTTGTTTGTAAGTCTTTTCGTAAATGTTTTTGAATTTGTAAATTTGTTTGTAAGTCCTTTCGTACATGATTTGGGATTTGTGAATTTGTTTGTAAGTCTTTTCGTAAATGTTTTGGAATTTGTAAATTTGTTTGTAAATCTTTTTGTAAATGTTTTGGAATTTGTAATATTTTTTGTAAGTCTTTTCGTAAATGTTTTGGAATTTGTAAATTTTTTGTAAATCTTTTCGTAAATGTTTTGGAATGTGTTTTTTTTGTAATTTTTTTTGTAAATTTTTTGTAAATCAAAAATTGACAACAACCTCGAAAAATTTACAAAAAATTTACAAATCAACCAAAATTTGACCAAAAAATTACAAAAATGTTGAAAAATCTAGGAAAATCATTGTTTTTTGGTGGTTTTTCCACATTTTTGTGGAAAAATCTAGGAAAATCATTGTTTTTTTGGTGGTTTTTCCTCATTTTTGTGATTTTTTGATTCAAATTTGGTCGATTTGTAAATTTTTTGTAATTTTTTTG
>OMLO01000586.1_pt1 | contig 24519 bp, 13 predicted proteins | sample 1674811 | NCBI WGS metagenome assembly OMLO01 (sample SAMN06265003, study PRJEB25207) | coral metagenome | isolation source: Coral host | place: Mexico:La Bocana,Puerto Morelos, Mexico | collected 2008-11-13
GACCTCACGCTTGGTCAATAAAGGATTTATTATACGGGATAAAACACCATAACATGATAAATGTTCCTTGCGGGACACAACCCGTCTCCCGAGCGGGCAAGATAGCTCCATCTTGCCCGCTCAGGTAGCCAATCACAGCGCAATATTCGGTTCATCTTGCCCGCTCGCGGAGCTAGTAGTATAATAATTACATTTATTTTGTTTCAGTTTGCAACTTTGTGAGTCATGAGCGATGTATGCAGTTTGTGGTGTCTCCTTGCATTTCAATAGCAACATCTTTAGTGAGGGTTAGTGCCAAGTTTGTTTTTACATTTGCAGTTTTTTCTGGATGTTAATGATGTTGTAAGGGATGGCAAATGATAATAAGACAGGTGAGGGATAAAGTCTGCACACGAACCAAGTGGCTCATCAGGCTGGTGCTTATTTCCCATTTCAGTAGTTCTACTCCCCCCTGGATGTGATGTTAAGTCATTGCAGGGCTACATCCAGCATTAAATTCTCTGTTAGTAGTACCCAATCATTCACCTGGGTGGAGAGAGACCCTGTGGGTATACAGTGAACAAACTCAAAGTAATGATCCTGGCCAGGGCCTGGACCCAGACTGCTTGATTTTTCTGATCAGAAATATTTCTTGCTTCTGTTTTGACAACACAGGATCCTGTTGCGCATAGTTGGAGTGGACCCTCATTCTTTAGGAGAAGATTCTGTTGTGTATGCAGGAAAAGACTTGATGAACACGTAGCCTTCAGATGCCAAGGTTCGCTGTACATACCACATGTACTGTAGTCATTTTGTTGTCACTAAATCAAGTTTTAGTTTATTTCTTTTGCACCTGCAGTCTTTTATCAAAAACAGTTTTTGTATGTGGCTTTGAAATTCAATTTAAGCTGCTAAGTTGAATGCAAAAGAATATTGCTGGCCAGCAGTCTTTGTCAGGGTGGTGTAGCAGGGGTCTGGGCCCCTTGATTTTACAGCTTGGCTTTGTATGTCAAGTCATTCCGCATCGTTTTCATTGCTGGACAGATCCTGTTAAGCTTTTCTCCCAGTACCTTTCTCTATTGTCTTTATAGCAAGTACGTGGGATAAGTAGATCCTTTGTTTCCACTGTTTTGTCAGAGTGTGACGGTGCCTGGCGGTTTCTGCTCACAAAGTTGTCGTGGATACCCTACGTGCTTGGTTTAGTAAATGCTCTCGGCATTCCCCATCCTCTCAGGCTCCATACCCTAATCTCATCTATTGTTGATGAATTATTATTAATAAACTAGTTTTTCTGATTTGCTAAAACAGGTATTTGTTATTTATTTTTCTCTTAAATTGCAGTTTGTGATTACTTTACTCATGAAGAATGCAAGGAGTTTAGCGTTAGTGATTGTAAGAAGTGTGCTTCATACTCCCCATATGTGCAAAAGGTACTCAGTTATCATACCTGATTATACTCCTTTGGTATGCTTCAGCATCATATCAGGGGAGTTCTGTCGGGCAATGTTTTGAATTCTGACAAGACATAGTCATGCCAAAACCAAATGAGCTGATATGTTGCTGAAGTGAACCAAAAAGATATGATTAGGTATTTACCATGCCCATTTTTGACATATCAGGTCAGTGACTTAGTGTCGCAAGATATCATGGCAGCAGACAAATATGAAAAACAACGTACATTTATGTGTTTATGGTTAAGTCTGTTTACAAGCCAAGTGGCCCATCAAGCCAATGTTTATCCCTGTTTCAGTAGCATGAACACACTAGCAGTGTTTCTACAGCCAGTGCTCGAACCCAGACCGCTAAATCCTGAGTGGATTGCACTAACCACTACACTGTGCTTACTTGAATATGAATTTACATGTATATTTCTGTAGCAGCTTAAGTTTCGACTGTAGAGCCTACAGGCTAGTAAAATATTGATGGCTTTTAAAAACTGATTGATATGACACTAGTTAGAGATGGTCTATGATTAACTGTGGTCCAGCTGTGTCTCATCATTGATTTTCATTAACAGCTTTATGGAAACCTGACAAAACAGTATGAAAAATTTGATTCATCTCAATTTTGAATTCTAAAAGTCATGTGGTGATAAACAACATGTAATTTTTAATTTAAGCTTCAGTGAGATTTTAAACAGTTGCAGCAATGTTTTATTGTAGAACTTTTAAAATTGCAAATACATTGGTTTACTGTTATGATCACTTCTTTTGAAAACAGCAATTAATTCAACAAGCACATCATTGGCGGGAAGGAAATTTATCACCCAGTGCAAAATGTGCGCACTGCAAGCATACATGTGGCAGCATAGAGTGTCTAGCAAGCGTCAAATGCAGCTGGTGTGGACTCTCAGTGAGTTTCTTGTTTGTTTTTGCCTCGGCTGACAAAACACACCCATCCCACAGTTAACCTTACATTCCCTCTCTATGACCGTTAACTCTTTGAAGGAAGAGTCAGCGACACAGCATTGATGTCAGTTCAGCTGAACCGCAGGTAGCACACAATCCTGTTGAGAAGAAAGAGAGTAAATAAAGGAATGAAAAGAATGAATAATATTATATTTAAAAAAAAATTTTCACAGTGAAAAGGCCTAGGTACTAGTTTAGTGCTACAGTGTTATTATTAATAGTACTGTACATGTACTTATGTAGGACATGTTCATCTTGGTAGTGGTTTTCCTTGAAGAAATGACAAAAGCAGAGAAAGGTACACTCAATTCCTTTAATTACTCTCTTCGTACTCAACAAGATTGGTTGCTTGGCCCTGTGGTTGAACCTTGTTTTATTTATAATTGTCATTTTCTGCACTATGTCTTGTTGTATTTGCCATAGTAATTTATCAGATTGGTACTTATCTTCGATAAGAGTGGCAAAGAGAGATTTCAACTGCCGTGAGTGATTTTACTCTCCCCTGGGCCTACCTTTTTTGCATTTACAATTAACTTTCTGCTACCTGCTTTTGTACACCTGAGTGTGGAGAGGTACTATGCTAACATGCTTGGCAGTGACCTCAGCAGGGCTCAAACATGCAGTAGACTCTGATCTGTTACTTGTAGTAAGTCATTACTGCCTTGCATTCCGTGCCTGTCAGTCTGGAGTCCAGCAACGCCAGGATCATGCCTTTCAAAGACAGAGCCACTTTTTTCTTTGTGTTTTGAATCACTATTCATTAAATTACTTCCCTGTTGTTGATACAATTTACACTCTAAGTAACAAGGGTGTTGCGGGTGTGAAGACTAAGGCAATGTTTGGCTTAAAACATAATGACGTCTCTGCCTTGCACAACTATTGACTTTTCTCTGGGTGATATTAACTAAATTGAAATGAAAATAAATTATAATTCACTAGAAGTAAGTAAGTGACTAAGTAAGAAGTCTTAATTTATGGTAGCTCAAGGAAAGTACTAAGTTATAAAATGGTATTTATGAATAATTTATCGAGCTGCATTATCTTGTTGTAATCACGTACAGGCCCACAGTTCATGCCACTTCATGTTACCTAAAGAATGTGGATTTGGTTATCTTCATAAGCTTGTGTTACCACCGTATGCTGTTTCAATACCAAACACCACTTTATGGAGTTCGTGTTCACAAGACAGATGTAGATCTGCAACCTTTAGTGGTGAGCTTGGTGTTATAAATACTTCATCATCATCTTCCCCTTCTCTTCTTGTGGAGAATGGGGCCATCAAGCTGCCTCCACCAAGCAATTCAGTCTTTTGCAGCTACATCTGCCTTTCTCCATGTCTTGAATTTATGATGTTTTCTTTCCTTGTCGATTTTTCCCCAACAAACTTCTCTTGGCGTCCTCTTTGGCATTTGCCGTTGGGTGCTCATGTTATAAATAGACTAAGTACTGTATGGTAAATAGCTGATAGGAATTGGTGAGAGAGTCTCCTTGTATTTTGTTAGTGTTTATGCCTGACATCACAGTCTTCTGTTAGAATTAAAGGTTCTTTAAAGCTCAGTATTGTTTAGGGGAGGGGAGGTAAAGAACAACATCAATCCTTCTGAATGCTGAATATTTGGGTTAAATACCCCTGTCATACCATACCCCTACCTTTTTTGGTTTGAACCCCCTCCCCCCTCCTTCAATGTGTCTTAAAATTTCAGTTAAGAGATAAACATACTGATTGACTGGCTGTGTGCCATCCAGGAGTTTCACTCAGATGGAATGTCAAACTTGTTTTCTCACAGAAGATGGAATAATTGTGAGGCTATAGATGTCGCTGTTCTAAGGCGTCAGGCCTGCCTGTCATTAACAATGTTACAATTGATGATTTTACAGAACTGGTAGATGATGATAATGATGATGATGGGATTGCCTCAGATGACACACGACAGAACAGCAGCAAGATAAGGCCATCCTCTGATACAGGTATTTCCCTATTAATTTTACTGTGAATTTTGACTTTTAATTTCTTTCTTCAGTGTGACACTGGTGAGAACACATTGTATTTTTTCAGATGAGACATATTTAAAAATTTATGATGGAGAAGTATCAGATCCAAAACTGTGTAAAAATGTTGCAATCCCAAGGACAGCTCAAGTCAGCAATGTTCTGGTGAGTGTCGTGTTCTAATTTCTATGAATGATAATAGGGAGCTTAAGCCAACCATGGTGGTGACAGCAATGAGAATGCTATCAAACAAAAGGTTTAATGAGCAAAACCATAGCTGTGCATGTACGATTTTAATCTTTGCACAATTCTTTGCAAAATAAGAATGTGATATGACCAAGTTCTGGATTGTCTGAGAAATACAAACAACAAAAACTAATTTTCTCTATTTCTATTTGTAGTTTAATGCCATCATTGCATATTCAGCCCGAGAACATTTGTAGAGCCAATGGCATACTGCACAGATCTAGACAATTATGAATTTTGCTAGTCAAAAATAAATTTTTGAGTTGGCATCATCCTTGCTTAAGCTCCTTATCAACTATTTTCTGAAAGGCATGGTGCGATAATGGCCACTCTGTGAAAACATTAACTTACATCTATAAGCAGGCACTTTTTTAGTCACAGATAAAAAAAAATTATTTTCTTCAACAGGAGGAAGCTCTGAAGAAATTCCACATAACAGATGATCCAAATAATTATTATCTTGCAAGAGCTGTCGATGAAGGTCAGACTCAAGACAGATACAACATCTGTTGTTTTGTTGATCAGATTTAACTCTATTATTCCATGGTTATAGCTAAGAAAAAAGTCTGCTAGCAAAGATTTTTCATTGACACAGCACCCTTTTTTCACAAGAGACTTTGAACAAAGATGGCGGACATAGTACATGGAAAGAGACCACTCTAGACAAGTGCTCAAAACAATATTTTTTTCCAATTACTTTACTTGTTATAATAGTACTGATGCTCAAGAATTATTTCAGAACTTTTCATTAATAGGTTTTATATGGTTCAGATATCAAATAGTTGTATGTGCGTAACCTAAAAAACGGTTGTTATGCTGAGCGACCATTCTCAGCTGGCAAATTTTGCTGGCAGCCAGAGCTTAACGACAACCCTGTTAGTCCACATTGATCAGAGTGTTAAAACTCTCTTTAAAAATATTTAAAATATTTGATATTTAATACAAAGTCATCTATGGAGGAACTACGAAATTATGGAGAACGTGGTCAGTACATCAATGTGTGAAAACTATCTTTTTCTGATCTCATATAAAGTTCTCCCAACTAGTGAAACAATAATTATGTAGGTAGATAATAAGTATTGAGAATTAAAATGTTGATAAAAATGATTTACTTTTGTTTTTCTTTTACAGAAAATGAACGCGCACTTGATCCTGAAGAAAAGCCTCACCAATTCACAGAACACAGTTCATCCAAACCTTTAATCTTCCTCAGAATGAAGGTAAGTTTGCTTGTAACTCAACTACTCAGATTTCAGCATATTATAATTGTGTTATACACAATTATTCACTTTTATCTTTGAAATTGTTTTCAACTAGCTATATATTAAATGTATTGCATTATCATGTAAATCTCATCATTTCTTTTTTTATAGAGCGCTGATAGACGAAAAGGATACATAAGAGTTTACCCTGGAATGATTAAGTGAGTATTTACTAGCTGTTATCCATATTTGCAGTTGTCTGGTCATCTGAGACAACTGAAAAATCATACAGACGACCAGAACAATATGTAAATTTAAAAAAAAAATGAAGCCTTGGATCCTACTGGATTATAGCTGCCGGAGCTTATCCCCGGTTTCTGTTGCATGAAGCGGCTAGGAGTATTTCTACTCCCCCTGGATGGGATGCTAGTCCATCGCAGCTCATTCCCCTGCAATTTGTTAGGTTTTCCCCAACAATTTGCGGGTACCCATTTATACTCCTGGGTGGAGAGAGGCACTATGAGAGTTAAGTGTCTTGCCCAAGAACACAACACAGTGTCCATGGCCAGGACTCGAATCTGGACTGCTCACTCCGGGCATGAACGTTCTAACCATGAGGTAACCGCGCCTCCCCAGAACAGTATGTAGCAATACAAAAACTTGTTCACTCACCCAGCTGATGACTTCAGAAATAACAACATGGATCCATATTTAGAAGTCAACTTCTTATCCAGGACTAAGACATGTGGAATTTCTTCTTTAAGCTTAGCAGTTGACTTACACTGCTTTGGAACCTCTATCTTGATTAGTTCTTGTTAATATGCACCTCATTTGTTTTTAGGGCTAGTGGAATTGTTTGTTTTGTTTACCTATTGTTTTATTTGGGAATCAAAAAAACCTTGCAAATGGTGACGGTCACCCTAAGCTTAGTACTTAAATTCACTTCATGTTGTTTTGTAACAGTGTGTCTGCAACATTCAAGACAATCCCAGTGACAGCAGTTACAACTGTGACAGATGTCATTCAGATTGCTTTAGAAAAATTTGGACTTGAGGTTTGTATCTTAATATTAATATAGGTTTGATTTTATACGCCTGGTAAACACAGTGCAACATAAGGATCAAAAGAAATTTTCTGGCTTCCTTTTGGACAAGCTCAAAACATTAATCCCATAGAATACTGCAATCTGTTATCTGAATTTTGTCAAAAATTATCCTAAGTCACTTCAATATCCCATCCAGAGGATCCAACAGCCCAACTGGAAAATCCAGCAGTGATTTAATAGGGCTACTAGACAGGGCTTTCCTTTCACACTAAACCATATTTAAGGCTTCTAGATTCCTTCATGTCATTTTAAGTTCTTAGCAGGCTACCCTCTATCCATCTTTTCCTCTCTCCTTTCTCTCCCTCTTTTCATCTGTCCTTGTTTTCTGTCCATTCCATACATCTCTCTTGTCTCTCTGTTCTTCCATCCATCTGCAACTCTGTCCATCTGTGGGTCTATCTGAAGGAGTGTCTTTTTTTCTCCTCCTTCCACCCTACACCCTCTCTCTCAACTCAACCACCTCCTGAAGGTAGATAATTTACACCCTACATGAACAAATTGATTTTGGACTGAAAATGCTCATACTTTGATAATTGATTTTCTTTGACTACAGGGAACAAATCCAGATAACTACTCTCTGACTGAAGTCCACTTGAATCAGGGAGGTAAGACATTTGTATTGACTACTGCAGCCAGGCCGTGTTAAAGCACTACTTTGCCTTTAAGGAAAGCTACAAGCTATGATATGAGTATGATATAAGTCCTTGGCACACCTAGATCAGATGCACCAAAATGTGTTGACAAGCCATTTTTGGAAACAATACCTAATGGCATCACTAAAATAGAAACCCCCCTACCCCCTGACAATGTTGTCAACAAGCGATGACAATCGGGATAAACAATAGGATAAACCAGGATAAACAACACTGAGTTGGCCTAGGAAAGGGACAAACTGATTCATTTCCCTGACGTTTCCTGAAGTGTATTGTCTTGGACAATACACTTTGAAGTCAAAATAACTTGTTGACCAGGTGAAGATCAATGATGAGAGGGTGCACTTATCACATTATAGATCACATTAGTTTGTTCCATTTTCAAGTCTATAATTACATGTCAACTACCCTTCAGAATTGACTGAGTTTATAAGAAAACATGAAGTACCAGTTATGCCATTTTCTGTTTAAAGTTACACCGTGGATCTAAGGACAATGTACAACTCTCACTAATATAATTGGTTTACTGTTCAACCTAAATTATACAAATTGTGATTCAAAGTACAATAAAAAAACACAATTTGATAATCCATTGCTTGTCTTTACAGTTACTATGAGTAAATCTCGCAATAAACCGACAAAAGATAGTCATGGTGGTAAGAGACAATAATGTTAAACCAATTCACTAAACTTCAGTTTTTCATAAAATTTTTATAAAGAAATAAATTATGATTATCTATAATGGTGCTAAGCTGAGTTCTGAAACATAGTTTGGGTACAAAAAGGCTTGTAACGTGAGATTCTCATGTGTTAAGGTCCGAATAAGTTTGGACCAAGATTTATAATATTTTGATAAACATGGTAATTTTAAGATACATCCTAGCAGTCCATAAACTATAAAACCAAGACTCAGAACTTATCGTTAATTATCTTCAGAGCTAAATAACATTAACTGTAGTTTACAATTAAATTCAATCTATAGTTAAACAGATATACATGTAACAGAAAATATGTGGCAAAGTACTAACAATTTAATTAATCAATTAAGATTCTGAATAATGTCAATAATTAAATTGATTGTACTAAAAAAATAAATTGTTAAGTGTGGGTGGGTAAAATGACAAACACCAGTTTACAACAGCTTCCTTGGCTGGTGAAATCCAACAGTCATTCATAACTACAATACTACATTTAATTGTTAAATCGTATTTTTATAAGTGAAGAAAGATGATACATTTTTACACACTGTTACAGTTACTGTAAGTAGTGAACTGGGAATGATTAGAAGAAAATCTGTAACTTTCCTTCATGTTAGTAAGATCAGAAACTTTAAGATGATTACTGGTAATTATTTATCTATTAATTAATGATTATAATAAATAAATAAATATTGGAAGTAGAGATCTTGCACACAAATTGCACACTTTATGAATCTAAGCTAACAGCAATTTACTGGATGGAATTCAGAATAATGAAGCTATGATCTCACGTCTACTCTGACAAAATTTCCTTTTTAGTTCAAGAACGGAGGATGGAAAACAGTGATTGTCCATGGAAAATTCTGATGGATGTCAGAAAAGTATGGTGTTTGTTTTAACACTAGATACATGTGCTATGTGTGAACAAGTCTGAAAAATTAAGTGAGATGTGTGTGCGGAATGTACCAACAGCTAAGGATATTTAAGCTAGTAATAGTTACCGGTATTAGAATAAGCTTAAATATTCTTAGCTGTTAGCTGTTGGGTCAGTTGGGTCGGACCTTGTTTGGTTTAAATGTAGTTTTGTGTTGAGTTTGGAAGTATAGAGAGTCTAGTAGCATAAGAAAACCTCTTCCATTGTGAATGGTACGTCTTGAAAAAAAATTTAATTCAAATCTGTTTCCTGTCATTTGCTTTTTGACAACTGTGGCTTGAAATTTTAATGGCTTACTTGGATTTACAGTCAGCTTGTAGAAACTTTGAGCTCACAATGTTGCAGGGCAGTTTAATTTTTACTGGTAGTGAAAGATCTGATGTGATTGTGGGCTGGATTTTGGCATCTATCACTGAGTTACGTTTTTTGGGTTACACATTTTTTTTTTATGTCTGAACAATATTGAACTGTGTAAATGAAAACTTTGGGATAAATTTCTGACTACCTTGAGTGTGATGTTCTTTCAGTTGAGTTGACCTTCTTCCAAGTGTGTCACAGTGACCAACTCAATGAGAATCTTAGCCATGAGACTATTTTCTTTGTTCCTGAGTTATTACATTGTTTTTCTTGTCATCACAAATTAAGCAGTGCAACAGAAACTGCATGTGCAGTAATTTACAGAATGTGGGTTTTGAAGTAGAGTAACTTTTAAAACTGTAGCTTGATTTTCTTTGAAATCAAATTAATGCATAATTTTTTTTCAAATTTTCTTTTTGCAGAAGTCTATAAGGAAAATGAAACTCACAAGATTCTACTTACGGCAAAATTTAGAGCCCCTGGGAAGTGTCTGCATATGTGTAGGAAGTCTCCCAACAGGCCTGGATTCAAGCAAATATGAAACACTAATTAGCGATATTTTAGGAGAAAGTAAGTGTTCTGACCTAACAGTTGTGGAATTTTCTTCAACACATTTTACTCTTGAGAATGACCAGTATCTATTTTATCCCAAAAATATCTAGTACCGCAAATCCTCTTATAAGCCCCCCCTCTTGAATACCAGTAAGCCCCCCTTTTCAGAGTAAGATAGTTATTAAGCCCCCCTCTCTTTTAAGCCCCCTCTCCCCTCCCCCTTTTTTCACAGCCAAATTAAGTAAATAAAGGCCCCCTTTTCTAATAAGCCCCCTCTTAAACATGCTTGGACTAATTAAGCCCCTAGGGGGCTTAATAGAGGATTTATGGTATGTTTTATCAAACAGACTAGTATTGAGGAAAACGAAAAATAGAGATCTATTGCAAACAAAACACTAAACAGTAACTAAGGAAATCAGATAACAAAAGTTGTTCAGCTTATCTAATTATGTCAGCTTATCTAATTATGCCATACTAATTCTTTGTTTTTATGATGTAATAAATATTATTTTTTAATTCATTCATAATCTATTTTTTCATTTGGCAGCTATGCCATTTTGTGAAGTGAAAAGTGTGTATAGAAGTTATGGTAAGTGAAATGTATTGACTTCAACTGGCATTCTTATAATCAACACTGTATATCTTTTGGTAAGTCAACTTTCAATTTTACAGGGAAACTAATTCTCACATCCCTATATATGCTGGCTGTGAAATTATTGTCATGAAAGCACTTTCTTTAAGGCCTTATCCTAAAGTGCAAACCACTGTCGACAGTTACATCACTTGTTTAAAGCAGCTATGCCATGAGTTTTGCCTCTTGAGAAGATTGGCCTAATCTGTGTCAATCTTTGCCATCCTTAGCCATCCTTGTTTCCTTTGGTCTTACTATTATTATCTCTTTGGTGTTTATCTATCTTAGTAAACTATTATTTTCAGATTTACTTCATTTTGTATGTAGCTGAAATAACGTCAAATTCTGTGACTGAACTGCTTTAAATGACTTGACTTACATCTAAGTCAGGTGACTCTAAGTAAGCAACCATGAGACTTGAGTTGGTTATCTTTTGTGATACATGCATTAATGATGTTCACAAATTGATTCTCTTTAGGCATGGTCTTTGTGTTTTTCCCGTCTGCTGATGTAGCTGCTGATGCTGTTGATAAATTCAAAAGTGCGACTGTGGACAGTAGGCATCTGTTTGTAAGAGTCCTGCCTAACATACATGTAAGTGACATCTAGTACAGAATAAACCGTTACCAAAATTAATGAGTATTCTGCTTCTTGAAGGGCTGAAATTGTGTTAATGTTGGCCACATTTAGAATTATGTACACAACAGACCCACTTATGACTACTGGTAAGATTACCTCTGTTGACTCACCTTTGATATTTTTAACTATAAACCTTTAAATCATGCTGAATTAGCTGTGCGAATAATTTTTTTTTCACGTGTGCTTTATCTCTGAAAGAAAGTCAGTGACCCCCAAATTAATTATTTTTGCATTTCTAACGCAAGTAATATTGTCAGACTGCAGTAAAACTTAAAAAAAATTGAGTGACTGGAGCATCCCTGGCAAAAATGGACCAGTGTTTCAAAGAAAATGAAAGTGCCTATTTTAAATATAGGGTCCAAGTTTCTAATGGGCTATATTTGTATTCTGAGTATTGGAGTGGAACTAGCTTGCAATGGAGGATAATACAGAAGTCTTTCAAATGCAGATGACGTTAATCATTACTTTAATTATATTCCCTGCATGAGCCTCCATTCCAAGCTAGTTCCAGTCCATATTCCTGAACTTTTGAGGTAGGGTCAAGTCTTCCCTTGGTACTTGGTCACTCAGTCTGGCTATTTCTATTTGACAATGTGTAGTTCAAGTGTCAAATACCATGGTTGTTGTGCAAGCAATAATTGGAGAAAGACAAACCTGAAACCTTTTTAGAGGAGTTAAAAGTTGGGCTCTTACTTTCTTAAACCTTTAGTAATCATCTTAATTCTGTATTGTCTCTCTCTCCCTCTGCACAGCCTGAACTGTTCCCCTCTAACAGTCAACCACTTCTAGTGCTTGTAAACTCTAAAAGTGGAGGTGGTCAGGGGGCTGATATGCTAGCAGCCTTTCAGAGATTGCTCAACCCCCATCAAGTGTATAGTCTGATGGAAGGAGGTCCACTAATAGGGTATGTTCCATTGAGGCAAATGTAATAATTAATTACTAGTTTAAGGGTTGCATCAGCAACTTTGCCACACGCAGCTTTTGTAGCATATTACACTGCTGGTGTCTTGCAAGAATTGCATACAACTTTCATCTTAGGACTTTGTTTGATGCTGCTATGGATGTGAAGTTTTAAAACACGTTTCATACTCTAAATTGAATTGTGAACCAGTTCATGCCAGAGACTTCTGATCACCTTGTTGTATGAGAGAAAGTGGTTAAATTCAAATTGGCTTTAAACAGAGTGATTCTCAACTGAGTTGTTGAATTAGTTTAATTTGTTATGTTGCCTATATTAATTTAGCATGTAACAGCAAATGTTTTGTCTTTTGTTAGGTTCTATGCTTTCAGGTTGATTCCTGATTTCCGTGTATTGATCTGTGGTGGTGATGGAACAGTTGGTTGGGTGTTGTCATGTTTGGATGACGTCCTTCAGGAACTGAAGTGTAAGATGCCATCGTCTGCTATTCTTCCTCTGGGCACAGGTGAATTTTTGGATTTTCTAAAATTGTCAAAATTCTTAGAATTTAAATTACAATATATATATATTGTAGTTACATGTAAAAATTAAATTCAGTTTTTACCTAGTTGGATTCTCAATTTCCTTTTTCTTCTAACCCTATTTATTCATAATCAATGAATAAGTAGGGTTAAGAGACAAAGGAATTTAATTTTTACCTGAATTTAATTTTTAACTACAACATAATGTATTTAAATTACTCTTTGAAAATTTTGACAAAAAGTAAGGGAAATTATTTCCTAATTTCACAAGTATGCCATTTAATTAACTTTTAATATTGTGAGTTACAAAGTATGCTTACAATCATGGCTTTTTATTGTATGGCAATTTTGTAATTTCACATGTAATTTCACATGCTTAAATTTTGTGCCAAAGTTAAAGAGTAATTTGTAATGTTATAAGAATATACCCTACAGCTGACTGGATAAGATCCAGAACATGTCACATGACATCTCAAAACGTACCTTGAACAGAAAAAAGTACACTAAATTTCCCCAGGAATCAAACAGTTTGAACACTGGGCTGACACGTAACTGGCCATTGTATGCAAGACAGCAAAAAAATGTGTTATATGAGGACTATAGTCTAAGAAAAATTAAGGACTATTTTATGCAGGAATCAATTAACGAGAATTGACATTTCAAGTGTGGAAACTAAACAGCTTCTAAACTGTTAATTTGCAGGTAATGATCTCTCACGTGTTCTCCAGTGGGGAGGAGGTTATTCCGGCGGAGAAAGTCCTGTGTCCTTACTTATGGCCATTGACCAGGCACAAGAAGGTTTCCTGGACAGATGGTGTGTCATGTTTGATTCACCGGACATGACAGTCCCTGACACGTTGTCAAACGACAGCGGCATTGGTTCTACTAGTGGAAGAGAGGATGACCCCAGTATTTTCACAATGAATAATTATTTTGGGATTGGAATTGGTGCTGAGCTGTGTTTGGATTTTCATCTTCAGAGGGAAGAAGCTCCAGATAAGTTTCACAGTAGGTGAGTTATAAAGGTTTACAGGCTTTGAACAATCAAGGAAGATGTGAAGTGTCAGACATTTGTTCTACTAATGAAAGTATGCATGATTGATCAATAGCCTCTATCAACCCTCAATCAGCACTCCATCAACATCTGGATCAGCACTTGGTTGGCATCTTGATCAATGCTAAGTTGACACTTGATTGACACTCGATTGACAGTCTGTCAATACAGTAGTTGGCAGTGTTGACCTACTTATGTGTATCAATCAACTCTCATTGGTGTAATGTCGACCAAATATCGATACACGATGATGTCAATATTGAGTGTTGCTCAAGATTTTCACTGAGTGTCCATTAAGAGTCTTGCCTATAGTGCACATGACCTGAAGTGTCTTCTCTAATATTTTCTGTAGCCCAGGATATTGGAGGTGTTATGGCAATATTTGCAGGATCATATGTTTTCACCAAATGAGTGTTTGACATTTTATAATGGGCGTCCAGTCACTGTTTTAACACTAAGTTGTATGTCAGAAGTTTGCCTTAACATGGCCTCCATATAATTATTTTTAGTGACGATACAGTCCACCTTTGTGTCAAAATGAATTCTTTATTCTGAATGTATCAAAATATAATTGCCCTTGACAGCTAGTTACCAAACAAAATCCAACCATTCCAAAAGCATTCAAAAACTATTTCAGACTATGTTGTATTTAATATTTTTGTGACTACTTGTTATCGACTGTAATCGTTAGACAAGTAATAACGTTTTATATTTTCTTTCATTTCAGACTTCATAACAAAGGTGTTTATTTCAGAGCAGGAATTAAGAAAATGGTGAAAGGGTACTCAAAGACATTTGCCCATGAAGTTGAAATAGAGGCAAGTCAATGTGTCCATCTTCAATGTGTCTGTATTGTCCTGTAGGTGATTTTGTGCAGCAGCTTGTGTTTGAAAACGGGGCATAATGTCAGTATTTGTCAGTAGTCCATGAATTAGAGCAGAATTTTCCAAGCCGGACACTGGACAGGTGTTCTTCCAAAAAATTTTTTTTTTCAATCTGTTTGATTTACAATGTCTGACTAGCTTCTTTGTATTTGCTTTGTATAGATTTTAGAAAGAAATTAGGATTGCTGGCTGAGTGATCTTAAATCCCTCAAATCAATAAATGTATTTGAGATTTTGAATGTACTTAATCTGATAATGTTCTAATTTTAGATTGATGGTAAAAAACTTGAGTTGCCAGCATTGGAAGGAATTGTTATTCTGAATATTAGCAGGTGAGAATGTTTGAGAATTGTAAGCTTGCAATATTTCACTGAATATGTATTGGAGAAAATAATGATTAAGTGATCAGATCTGTTTCAAACTCACTCTCATGTTTTTTTTAACAGTTTAACTGGACATAATTTTTTTTAACAAATCCCTTTTATTTGTACTTTTGGTACAAATGGCACAGTTCCGAGCTGTGCTGTTTTTGTTGTTTTAATTATTGTTTACTTAATTTGTTGTTTTGTTTTTTAGCTGGGGAGCAGGTACCGATGCATGGGGACCTGATAAAGATGATGTGAGTGACAATGGCTGTTTTCTTTTCTTTGATAAAACAAGTTCACTACATTAAAAAGTAGCCACTTGTTGACTGAAGGGGCTAGATTGCAGTATTTTTATTATTTAATTCTGTATGACATTTTTAATTGTTTCCAATTTTGCCCATCTATGCCCCTGTTTGGCTCTTCTGTGTTTGTTCTGAGTTCCTGTACAGGTTTTGTGATATCTCAGTTGATTTTGATCAGTGGATAAGAGCTGCAAATGACTAAATTTGGGTGACCTACCCCCATTACGACATTGCAAGGCCTTGTTTAACTTGTTGCTAATTTCTATTCAGGGTTATGCTCCAGCTTGTCATTGTGATGGCCTTGTGGAGGTAGTTGGTCTTCAGGGAGTTATGCATTTGGTAAGGAAGACAAAATTCTTCACCATTCAGGATTGATTTTTCCTTTTAGTGGCTTTACTGTACACTACCTAATCTGTTGTACATAGCGAGTAGCATTGTTAAATAGTAATACGCAGTTACTTGAAGTGTATCAGATTAATTAAGTTCAGCTGCTTATAGGGTCAAATTCAAAGTGGAATCCGAACTGGTATTCGACTAGCACAGGGTGCCCAGGTAAGGATAGTTAACCTGTTAGCCTAAAATAAATGTTTTATGACTTCAAATTTGACACTTCTCATCAGAGGTTTTTAGTTGCTTAAATTTGTCTGATTTGGAACATTTAACTTTGGTTAATATGTAAATGATATTAGTTCTAATTCTTTGTCACAGTCATATGGACAGTTAGCAAGTTAACTAACCAAGTTCATACCAGAATTAACTATTCAACCTGAATTCTAGTGAAAAGAACTTTTTGATTAACGGAGGCTTCAACCAGTACTTTCAAAACTAGTGTGCAGTGTGTTGTTTATGAGTAGCTGAATGCTGATGGGATTTTATCACACGGCAATTTAAAAGTGGTGCTACATCCATGACAATTTTCTTAAGTAGAAACATAAGATAAAGAGGTGGACTAAAAGTCAGAGTGGTGGTTAGGATAACAGAATGGGGTGTGAAATTCAAAAAGGTTAATGGAAGAGATTGCCTACAGAGAGTCTCTTCTTTGTGTACCTGGTACAGCACTTCCACTGGCAATGATACCGCTAACTACAAAAAAATATATATAATTGATTTTTGGTTTCCATTGCAGATCAACATAACATTAAAATCTGAAATGCCTGTACAGATTGATGGAGAACCTTGGATGCAGGGTGCTGGTAGTGTGATTGTGCGACCAATACTGACACAGGTATTGTTGAATGACTAGGTGATATCTAACTTATAAACTTGTAATCATGAGAATATTTACTGGTTGCATCAGAGACCATCAAAAACTAGAATTACCAGTAGTCATACTTAGGTCAAAGTGAATGAGTGAGCAAGCGTGCAAGGGATTGTAGATAGGATGGTAAAGAACTAATTTGTATTTTGTTGCAGAAAGATGACTTATTGAACAGTTAAATAATATATACGTTGTATATATCTTATTAGACATTTTAGTGTGTAGTATCACTGTATATTTTTACGAGTCAAAATACAAATGATGAGTAAAAATTTACAGCGATAGTACACACTGAAATGTCTAATAAGAGATTTATTATCCAACGTTTTCGTTTCCCCAAAATTCTGACTTGCCAAGGTTTTTAATCTTCCATGCGGTCAGGGGAATGAGACAAGTACAAATATCGTGTGATATTTGTACTCGTTTTGCGCGTTATTCGTACTCTACGAAGCTTTTAATCTAAGAAGTAGAACTGAGTTGTAGAGATTTCTAAAAAAAACACCATTAGTCTCTGTCTCGAGACAAGGCAACCAATGAGTAATTGTTAAAAATCATCAAAAATTACCATCTCAAGGCAAGCAACATATATTTTCTAGATTCTTTCAAGATCCAACATTAAAATATCGTTTAATTAGACTGTTCATTCTTTGCAGTCCCTGATGCTAATGAAAAGAAAAGTCAAGATTAAGAATTCAAGAAGACCCACAAACTCAACTCACTCGCGACCCTCATCAAACACAAGCACAAGAACTATTTTTTATAGTGACTGAGTCAATTTTCACTGACAGGATTTTCAGATGGATATGTAAATAGTTAGTTTGTTTAGCAACATTTGTACCTCTCCCTGCTGAAGGGAAATGCTGGCTTGTTTTCTCAAGCTAAGCTAATATGCTGCACACTAATTCAACAGAAAATGATATTGAATATTAAATTATTTATTAATTTGTGTTTTATTCAGTCACCCCTTTTGTAATCAGTTTAACTTGAATCTCTCTTAACCATTTGGTGTGCTCAACTCATAATCTAGCAGTCCAGTTTTGAGCCCTGTCTGGGAACGTTGTGTTGTGTTCTTGGGCAAGACACTTAGTTCCTCTTTCCAACCAGGTGTATATTTGTAGGTATCGGCAAGTTTAATGCTGAGGTAGCCCTGTGATGGACTAGTATCCCGTCCAGGGGCAAATAGGAATACTCACATGTACTTCATTTTCCTTGATATCCTGTAGGTGTCATACCCATTTCATAGTTCACATGTGAGAGGTGGATAGTGTGTATGGTTCACTATCCACTGGATTAACTGCTATCCAGAGGATGAGTATTTAGAAAAAATATTCGACACCATCCACTAGATAGTGATTTATTCGTTGATATTATTACACATCCTTTGAACAACCAGGGCCCAGTTGTAAAGAGGCATTTATAGGGTAAATTCTTTCTTTCTGATACACCTCCATTTCACATTTAGAAAATGGCCTAAAGTAAATATGTGCACTGATTTGTTACAAATTGTGTTTGTATAACTCAACAGAATTTCACAACTACCACAAGGTGTTCACGTAATAGTGGCACAAGAAGGGCGGTAAACATTTTGATGATCAAAGTAAACAAGATGTCTTTTTTTTTAAGAAATAGAAAACATGTTCTTTGTGAAATTTTAGGAGAATTCAAAAAAGCTGTGAGAACACTTTCCTGTTGGCTTGTGTTCTTCCAAACTTCCACCCGTGTTTCTTTCTGTAACTCAATAGAAACACATGACGTGTTTTCTTTTTCTTAAATGGCTGTTTTGCATCTACCTTGTGAATGAGTATTTTGGTTGCTTTCCAAGCAGCACATTGATAACAAGCTAGTCACCATGTGAAAGCAAAGTACAAAATGTAACAGATGCAATGAAATTACATTTTGAAGCTTGCTGATCTTGGAGTGAACAATTTAAGAGTTTTAGATAGAATTTTCAAATGAATGGTTATAATTGACAAAAAAATATGGACATCACTCAACTGTGGTTCAGCTACAGAAGAAAATCAATGCAAAGTTTACATATTATGTCTTTTATTTAACACATAAAGAAGCAGATTTTTGATGTCTTATACTCTGATAAAACATGGGTTTTTGACCAATCAGAGCATGCACAGGGTCCCACCTATATTATAATATTTAATAACCTTTTATAATAACTGTTTTGCACCAGCACGTAAAAGTAATTATAAATATTGGTGTAAAAATGCTCACAGAAAATAAAACTTTTCCAGTTCTTATGGCTTCTTTGTTTTGTATTATAAGTGTTATCTACTTGGTGATATTAGATAGCTGTCTACAGACATTTATTTTGCTAGTAAGAGTTATTTTCCTTTGAGCACACAAGCTCATTCATAGTGCACACATGCTAAGCTTGCAATCTCGACAAACTCAAAACAAAATAGAGGGTCTGTGGATAGACTAAATGTTAGCAAGTTTTTATAAAGTAAGGGCATTTCCAAATTACCATGTGCCTCTGTTTCAAAACAAGTCCTTATGCAAAACCTTTCATATGAAAATAAGTTTGATTTTCATGAAAACGAACATGTAGGCAAAACACATATGGATGGTTGCATGTGAAGACACAGCGGCAAAAGGAAACTGGCCTATTCATCAAACATTTAGTATATTCATTTCACATAGAAAGCTAAACAACAAAGGAGAGTTCTTATTTCTTTTTATTTTTCTTGCTTGACTTGGCTTCAGGTTTGGCAGATTCTTGAGATGCCTTTCTATACAGGTAATACAAAATCATTCCAACTAGTATTGGCCAAAATCCTATTTGTAGCAGTAACTGTGGGTCAAACAGTGACTTTCTCTTTATCGACATAAGTTCAGTGGTGAATATCAGCACAGAGTTTGCTGTGTGATAAGAAAAAATTATGTGAGTGTTAGGTTTGTAAAGATCTGATGCATCCCAATGCATACACAGCCTGACTGGGTACGTAGAAAAATGATTTTGTGCTGCCTTGCTCTTTGAGCAAGCTGTAACACCCTTTTATGATGTACCAACCTGAAGGTCATTCTCACTAGTCCCCTGAAATTTTGTACAGTCAAGAATTTTGTTTTAAGCCACTCAGCCACATTCTATTAGATATTCACAAGTCTGAGTGTTTTTCTTTTTTTATTTGCTGATAGACAATGATTGAGTGCATGCCACTCTTGAAACTGAAACTTATTTTTAATTTAAGGCTTAAAGTACACAAAATTGTAGGTTTTTGTTGTAATCCTCTAGAGCATCTACTAAACCAATCAGACTACTGACTACTCTACTTACAACAAAGCAGGTTCAGTTTGGAACTATCATGTTCTCAAACTGCACTGTTGTCATGTGAACACCTAGACTGGTTGTTTTTTTAGGTTAGCCATGTCCACACGGGACCAGTGTATGGATATTTTCCCATACTGCACATTCTTTTAACATTGTCTTCTACAAAAACTGTAGCTGCTGCACTGGTTAATTGCAAGTTGAACTCTAAAATTGAATAAATGACATGTACTCACGAGGAATGACGTTCTCAATACCACGTGCTCCATACCCCAGATGTGGAGGGATAATCAACTTCCTTTTTTCACTGAAATAAAACAAAAATAGTATCAACATTGTACTTGCTTCTTTATGAGTTATAATGTGCGAAAAAGAGCTTTGAAGCAATGGCAAAGGTGCAGACCAGTTTATCGAGTTCTACATTATGCTAGCTTTATATACAAAAAGAAAAGAAATGCTGGCAAACTGCTTGCAAAATTTTGTTTATTGACTGGCAAAACATCACTAGTGCTTGCAAATTCAAGTAATTCAAAGAAAAATCACCCTTTGTTGTAAGAGTTATCACTTGACACAGTGCGAGAATGCCACTCAAACTTTTGAACTAACTTTGTTGAAAAACCAAGAGAACAAACAACGAAGTTCCCACATTTCACTGCACAATAATGTAGCTAAAACCAATCTGCCAACGGATTAATCAGCCAGTCAGTCTGGCATTCAATCAATCAATCAGTGAGTCAATCAGGTAGGCAGTCAGGACAGTCAGTTGTATATCTTCTAAATTGATGGAAACTTACCCAACACACATTCCTTTGATTCCCATCTCCCAACCTACAGGTGCCAAAAAGGTAAAAAAACATTGTCAAGAGGCCTAAGGTTGTAACCAACTAAAGAACTGAATGACACCGATTGGATTGCATTTTTGTGGTTGTCCATCGAAAACATTTTCAAAATTTACCTTTTATGACCTTTCCTTTGCCCAGCTGAAATTCAAGGGGTTCTCTGCCTTTTGCAACAGATGAATCAAACATTTGGCCATTTTCGAGCTTACCCTAAAACAGTCATTAATGTTCACAATTTAGTAAAAAAGTCTGATCTTTGTAAAATTAAATTTCTAATTGCAGCATGCTGATAAGAAAGGAAGGAGGATTAGCAGTACCAAGTGATACATTTCATGTTGTAGGACAGTCTGATTTTTTTTATGTGATGTTCAGAGCCACTGTTAATGTTTCAAAGTTAACACAACATAACGGTACATACTCACTGTGTAATGAACGGATACAATATCTCCATTATCTGCTTTGTCTTTGCAGTCGCCAGGCTTGTACTAAAAAACGAAAAAATAAAATATTTTCAACCATTGGTTTTTTTTTTTACCGTTAAGTTAATTCCACTATTTGATCATTTCACCATGTTATGTCACTTCAACATGCAAATAACTGTTAATTAAATTTGAACAAAGCTGAATATGCCAGAAGTCATGATCAGTCTTCGTGTATTTCTTGTGGATCATCTTCACAGAATAAACTTGACATGGACACATTATTACTTAACGTAATGAGTTAAACCATTTGATAACATACTTATTTACTTCGAAAAAATCCCCCTTTATTAAAATTGCAGAATGGGGCATTTTTGAATATTTTAGTCACCAACCAACATTGTCTATACATTTACAAGAAGTGCATAGAGTTTTCATTTCATTTTTACTTTCTTCTTATAATTTTAAGAAAGACGTCAAGGGGAAAGTAAAAAAAAAATTGGAAAATTAACATAAGTATAATGGAGGTTTATAAAGATCAGTTTATTTAGCTGCACTTCTTTTTAAACATAAATGATTCACTCTTCAAAATGAAAAAAAATTTCAAGAACTGCTGTTGATAAATTCCTGATTAAATTTCTGTGCAAACCACAGAGAACATTTTTGGGGCATTATCCAGACCAATCTATAACCAGAATAATTATATCATGAATAATTAATTTTCAAAGTTATGATAAAAATCACTGCTTAGTGATAAGAACTGTCATGCATAATTAATTCTCAGCATCAATTGACATCACCTGCTGTGTCTAAAATATGCAAAAAACCAACAAAGGAATACACCAGGAACACAGCAGAAAGAAGTTTTGGCAATTTTTCTCAATGAGTGAGCAAAATATGAAAAATGAAAAAATATGAAAAAGCCAAACAAAGGCCTCTTTTTTTCCTGTGGTTACTGTGAATCTGAAAAAAAATGTTAAACATTTTAGTATTTACAATTAGTTTTCTTAAGATTGGGGGAAAGGAGTCCTATAGAATTAAATGAATTACGAGACTTAACATAAAATAAACTTGAGTTTTTCACCCAAAATTTGAAAATAACAAATTTCAGGATTTAGGGCTAGGACTGTAAATTTGGGTGATAAATTCTTTAGAGCATCTTTTCGCAGAAAAACGGTTAATCTGCTCAGTTCACCGCAAGAATTACAGGAATATAAAATTACAGCTTCTTATCAACATTACAACAAACTTCAGTTCCACTCCCCTAATTATGAAAATATCGAATTTCGCGATAGAAACATTTGCCATCGAGTTGACCAACGCACTTGTTATGTACTAGAGTAAATATATACTTGTCGTTCTCTACAGAACACATTTGGAATGGTTTACGATGCTTTAAAATCAGAACGTGTCTAATCAACAGCGTTGATGAATTTGGGAGTGTGAAATACAGTGCGCGCCGGAAAAACGATAAGCACTACACAATTTCCTTACAGGGCAATAAACCGCGGGTTTTATCTGAAATAAAGTGATTCACAACATTCTTTATGTACGTTGCAGCCTTGAAGGTAACAGGTTACCAAGATGAAATTGTAATCGCACAGAAACTGCAACTAAAATCGAAAACATGTCAAGTTTTCATGAAAAGATAAGCTTTCATAGGACCCACCTCGACAATAGTCTCTAAGTCTTTCTTCTTCTTTGCTCCTGTGGCGTATCCATGTAAATTCACGATAAAAAGACAACAAAACAGTAGCCTACAGATCTTCTCCATTTAAAATCATTATCTAATTAACTGTATCTCTCTTGAGTGTTAATCTCATCTTATCAACATCAAGGCAAATCAAACCAGGCGCAAACCGCGCTGCGCAAAATCTTCACCAGGGCGCTGGGCTCCAGAACCCCGAAATGCGAGAAGTCTGGGAAGGAGATTACAAAATGGCGGACGAAGATGCTGAAGTTGAGGAAAATATTGACAGTCTTTCTCACCCCGAAGTAATGTCTTTGTTCAGTGAAAAGCTAGCTGAGATAATGAGTGATCCTTTGCTTATTGGGCTACCAAATGAGCCCACTCTTGATGAAGTAAACTCTCAGATTGCTCTGGAACACGGTCGTGCTATTGTGGTGAATGTTCGACAGCAGGATGAAACGAACACTGTGTTACGTAAGGAGCATTTTTTTTACTGTTAGAAGCAGAGAAGCCTTAATTTCCAGTGACGGATCTTAGAAAGACAGGAATGGGGGGGCGGATAAAAGTTGGAGCTCAGCTCATGTCAGCTGGAGAATAATTCAACCTATCCGCTTCCCGTACCCTGCTTTTCCGCTTCCGCTTCCACCTCCGGTGCCTTTATCTTTATCAATTTTGAGTGAGATGAATTTTTAATGTTTTTAGCTGTTGTTGTCATACAAAATGCGACTGTGCATGACTTGAAGAAGGCAATCCAGAGACATATATCACTGAAGCTGTCCAGGGAAGGTGGCCCTAACATTGTGTCTTGGTGAGAGGAATCAGATATTAATTAGTTTCCCCATCATAAAACAGTTAGTGTAATTTGTGGTTCCAGAATATATTCATACCTACCCAAGGGAGTGCTAGAAGTGTACATTCCAATGGGTTGGAGGAGATCTCAGTAGCCAAAATGTTTAAAGGAAAGTATGAACTGATGCTGGAATTTCCAGAGTTTTAGGGGGTGCACTCAAACCAAAAATCCATCAATGGGAGAGGCATGGGTATTTTCTGGAATCACACAATATATGTGGCTGTTACAAGTATCCATGTCCATGGATGATCGTTTCATGACTTGATTTTTGATTAAAAATGTTTTGAACAATATTAACCTTATTTATTACTTCTTCTATGCATAAATTATATATTTCCACCTGTGGTATTTGTGCATACACTTAATGGTTTATTTCTGTTTATAAATTATATTGTTTTTCATTTTCAAATTGCTCTGAAACATATTTATTAGGAAGCATGTATGGAAAACCTACTGGCTATCATTTCAAGGACAAAAGCTTACAGAAGACCATCAACCTCTTAAGCAGTAAGTTAAACCTTGTCTTGATAACAAAACAAAGCTAATTGTCTGTTACTGTCAGTTAGGATTGAAATAGTCAAAGGATGATTTTTTTGTCAATGGAGGTGTGAATGTAAGCATAAAAAAAAGAACCAGCTGATACATTCTGTGAAAAGGGCTCGCTAAACTATATGACTCATCCCTCCCCCCTCTCTAAACCCTGTCCACCCCCTCTCTAAACCCTGTCCACCCCCCTCTCTAAACC
>OMLO01000587.1_pt1 | contig 24505 bp, 26 predicted proteins | sample 1674811 | NCBI WGS metagenome assembly OMLO01 (sample SAMN06265003, study PRJEB25207) | coral metagenome | isolation source: Coral host | place: Mexico:La Bocana,Puerto Morelos, Mexico | collected 2008-11-13
GTATGCAAAGCATGCTAATGACGTGTTCGTTCTTGTGAAAGCCTATGTTTCTGACAACGAACTTTGTCAAGAACCATTACTGATCCTTCCGGGACAACTACATGCAGAGATAGCGAATGCTTTTACCACCATGGCAAATACAAATGCTCCATGCATCTTGATTTGAATGTCTCTTTCCCCTTCTCCTTCTCTTTTGATAAAGCCTTGAACTCACCATTACCGGTTATTTGCCACCTGAGGTATGGACACGTCGCTTTCAGATGAAAGGAGGCAGGATCTGAAGGATCTGGCGCAATACCTGCTGGATTTTTTCCCCCAATTAGCACGGGGAGCGCATTACTTGCAACAGTTGTCTGGCGAATTGGCTGTCAGACGACAACCCTTGACAAAACTTGAATATATTCTTGCTGGGCCTGCACCACCTTTGCAAAGGGGACAACCAAACTTAATAGATCCTGAACCCTACAATGTGCGAAGGCTGCAAGTCAAGTTTCACCGATACTATTGACTATAAGTTGGTGCAAAAAGAAAATCCACGAGTGAGTATGTTTACAAAGCACCTTCAAGTGTCACAGTGTCATTTTCTGATTTTACCAGTTGCTGCTTTGAAGTACCTTTTTGGGGTCAAACATCGGCATTGGGTGCCGAACTGGGGTCGATTCCTTGAACTTTGGTTTCCCCCTTTTTTGCTCATGGAGCCTGATACAGCTGTGAAGAAGGACTGATGGCATTTCCATAGAATGGCATTCAAAATATATTTTTAAAGTTAATAATATTAAATGAACGAAACCTGTCTCTCCAGGAGGAGAAGACCCCTTCGCCTGCAAAGGGGTCTGACGCCGGGAATGATGGTGAAACCTCAATCCAACAAAAGTTGCTCTTGGCCATGGATGAGGCTGGTAACCCCCAAAGAAGAAATACACATTGATGAGTCTTTCACGATCTATTAAAAATGTAACAGTCAGCCTGACTGAAGTCCAATCATCTTTCAATCAACAAGATCGGATGATATCAGGTGATGCAGAAAGAGAACTTGGGCAGCTGGATAGCTTCCCGGTACAATGTAGATGAGACCACCAAACGTCACTTTGCAAAGGTGCGGCTGGTCTATGCAAACTACAGTAAGATTGTCATATGGAGAATTTACAATGATAACAATATCTGACATATAGTCCTTGATCTAGATATGATAGTATCAATGATGATGATGATGATGATGATATTTGATGATGATAATAAAAATACTGATGATATATTTTTTCTTTTTTCATAATATACAGAGTAAAATAAGTGATGATATATTTTTGATAATAAAATACTGATAAATAGTACCAGTTAAAACTAACCAAAACTAGATCCACCAAGACTTCCTCAGATCCTGACAGGTGATGTGCGATTTTTGGGCTGAACCTGCGGTGGCCAAACAAGTGGCTGCACGGGCGCCAGTGGGTGCGGTGATTCCTACATTAGTTCCGGTGGCTACTAGGAGAAACATGTATCTCCACCCCTACCATTTTTCTATGGAAGAATCTGCAAAATATGGCCGCTGGCCAAGCAATGTGCAGGTCAAATTGCATTTCCATAGTATTGTGATGAGGGGCTATGAGTCCGAGAAGGAGGCCATTGAGGTGAAGTTTGATCAAGGTCTACTTGGCAAAGACATACCCATCTTTGGAACAGAGTTCATTGATGGGCACACCAAGTCACTTATGTGCCAATTAGTGTTTGGCTTGCTTGACCACTTGGACCCTGAGTGAAAGTTATCAAATGTTTTTTGATCTCCCCCAAAAAAAGGTGGTGATATTGTATGGGGCGATGCCTTGTTTTGTCATTGTTTGAAAAAACATTAATGTCCCTTCAATAACTTCTCCCAGGAAGTCTTGCCTCGTGATGTAGTCCATGATGAAGGTTTGGTGGCATTGCTTGCATCCCTGAAGTACGTGCGAGTCAATTATACCCATTTTGATTCGCCAGAGCAGTGTGTTTATGAAGCTTTGCGTTCATGACTCAGTTGTCAAATAATATGATATACTTTGAGGATCTTAAAAAGTTGTTTTTTGGTAGTTTGCGATTCAAGCTTCCTATTGGTGTCATGGTGGCCCTCCCAAGACCAAAATTATATAACATCATCCTCTTCTGCACCTGGCCCTACTAAGTTCTGAGCAACCGCACGGCTGACAAGCAGAAGCCAGGGCCCCTTGACATGGCCTTGGTCTTTAGAGAGGCCGTCAGATCCAAACGTGGCACCCTGAAAAATGCATCTCTTCGGGACTTGTTGAACTCTGCAGTGGCAGAATACAATCGCAAGGCGACATCAAAGGCCATGGATTAAGAAGGGTCAACTCCATGAAGTTTTGGGATCCACCACAAATAATATTACATCTCATTTTTTCAATTTGGTGTGAGTTTATCATCTATGATTTGTCCACCAAGTTTGTCACAAACTAATGCTATAGTTCATCCTTGTTAACAGCTCCTGAAGGCTCACAAGGTGAAAGATGACTTGAAGCGACTCACCTATGCACTTCTCCGGTGCCCACCCGAACTTTTGTCCCTGCTGAAAGAATCATCAGATCTGTACAAGTGGGAGCATGGAGGTTTGGGAGAAATTGGAAAAACATTCTGAGGTTTTAAAAAATAGTGAGATGAAACTCTATAATAATTAGTGTCCACTTCTCTGAGATATTCTGTACTTTCTTCAAGCCTTTCCATTATTACAGCCAACCCTGGCCACAAAACCCTGGCAGCCTTCACCATCGAGAACCTTTCTGATGATTATTTTGCGCCCACAACCTGTTTGGTCGGAGTGAGTGTGACACATGAAGATTGGCGTCGTATCAAGGCGTGATTGATGACAAACATCATTTTAAAACATAATAGCCTCATGATACGTCAATTAGATCCATGCATTATATAAAGCAACATCCTGTGCTCAGCCCCTGCCAGACCGTCACAACAGAGACTACCATGATTTGGGCGCAAAGGGTTTTCAGTGACTTCAAGAAAAAGGTTGCTGTGGATGACCCTGTCAAACACAAGGCCCAGGGTTGTTGCATGGAAAGTTGTTCGTTTTGGGGGAAACAATGAAATTGAAAGCATTCAGAAATTCATGACTAAATTCTATGACAAATAGACTAAGACTGACTAATTCTCACAAATCTATATGTTGTACTCCCCTGCAGAAACAGCAGCAGCGGGATGTGAGTGCTATGAAAGACCTAATGGAAATTTGCTGCTTGTGGCATGAGATCGCCCCAAAGATTGAAGTCAAGCTTGGGCATGAGCACTTTGCGAAGCTCAAGGACATGTTTCTTTGTGGGACCCTAGCCTTATTGATATTTGAAAAAACTTATTTTCTGAACTTACAATATAAAACCTCCATCTGGGATTTGGAGAAAAACCGTGTACAAAATCTCTTCAGCCATCAGGGTTTTGGAGAAAAACCGTGTACAAAATCAATTGAGCCAGGAGGCCCCAAAAGTACAGTGGTTTTCAAATTCCGCGCTACAATTTGAATTGAAAAAAAAAAGACGTGATTTGAAATGAAAAATGGCAAACTTCAGAATGTGACTTGTTTAAAAATGATCCAGGAATTGTACTGTGGAATTTGAAAACCGCGCTACTTTGGGCCCAGATTCTCACAACTGAGATTATACATCATTTTGGGGGGGGGCTGTTTAAAACCCATGCTTCCAGAAGGCGAGAGAGTACAGTGGTTTTCAAATTCCGCGCTATGAAACTCCTGCTAGTTTGGCGAACCCCGACATGAAACTCCTGCCGACTTGGCAAACCCCGACATGAAACTCCTGCCCGTTTGGCAAACCCCGACATGAAACTCCTGCCCGTTTGGCAAACCCCGAAATAGAATTCCTGCCAGTTTGGCAAAACCCTGAAAATATTGAAGGAATAAAAGTCTTCATGAGTTGGGGAAAATGTTGCATGAAACCTCTAATGGATTTGGGAAATGGGTCTACAGTAAGTAACCATCACATGAAACCCCTTGCCTTGCTCTCCTTCCATTGTCACCGAGGACCTTGGACAACGAGCTGAAGGCACATGCAAAGGCAATGGCAAGTGATTGGGACTGGCAGAGGCTGAGTTTTGTTCTTGAAGAGGAAGGTAAACTTCAGGATCAAGAGCTTTTGAAAGCGCAGTCCAAAACGAACTCAGCTCTTCAAATGTCTCTTCAAGCTGGGTTCAGTCTTTTCGAAACGAATCTACAGAATGACCAGCTTTCACATAGAAGATGGCTCTTGTCCACATCTGGGGATGAAGCAAAAGCTCGTGCGGCAGTGGTCTCAAGCCTGGAGGCCCCAGATTGTGTATGATCAACTTCAAACTTATAAATACTATTTTTCGAAGTCTCATAGTACCTCCACTCGGTCTTTGTTCTTTAAAGGTTTTTAAAACATCGGAACTGGCATTATTTGCGCTTAGACTAAATGATAGATTTTGATTCCCTGCATAGGCCATGCATCAAGTGGCTTGGAGATTGGTAAATGAGACCATGACCGATTTGTGCCCTACATGGTCCATTGGTATGAATTCCAAGCAAGCCCAGTCAGGTTCCTCTCGCCTGTCAACTTAAACATTTTTTTTTTGAGGCAGATTTATCTTGAACTTGGTTCTGACTCATAATGATGAAACAGTTGAAAATCTCTGACTCTGAAATTGAAACCAAAATCTGTCAAAACTGAAAAACCAGGTGGACTTGCTGCTGATATCGATGTTTCTGGCAAGCTGGACGCCCGTCTCCAGCCTTGGCTGTTGGCCAGGCTGGCAGGCCTCAACAATGGTGTTCGGCGAGAGTCTGCTGAGTGCATCATTGCTATTTTCAACATCACGACACAGGGTGTGTTGAGCTTGCACAAGCACCAATACTTGTTGCAGCAAGTAACAACTATGGCCCACACTTATGGAAAGAGCTTTATTGCAATTGTGGTGATGGCAAATCGAGCCGGTGACATGAGGGGTTCAACTACTGTGAAGTCGCTAGCCTATTCAGTCACTTTTGTTTGCTTTTCGAACTACCCCAGTCCACAATGTAACATTCTTTGTTTTGCCCCACACTGTCACACTTTCTCACCAACTTGTTTAGAGTAGGCGACACCAACTTCCATCAGGTCTGAGATCAAAGCAGAAAACGATGACGATGACGATGATGGCAATGGCGATGCACCTGAGCACCAGATCGAAAATGAAGGTGCTGGACTCATAAGGTTTGAGATTTCCTGCCATTTTTGGATACCTTATCATTATAATACTTATCATCCTGCCGCTGTGTTCTTTCTAAGACGCAATAAATGTTTCAAAAGTTATTATTATGAACTGACTCATTGAATAATCACTACCTAATGAGCTTCTCATACAGTGTTGGAAAACCTATTGCCATAGAATTTCCTGCAAGGTGAAACTGATGACGAAGACAAGGCAGCCGATGCTTCCGACTGCATTCTGAGGGACTTCAACCATGAAATCCGATGCAAGTTCATGGAGAAGGACAGAGGATTGAAAGTGGCTGGGCCTTCCAGCATACCATTACTTTCAAATGAAAAGTGTGTCATTAAATTGGAACTTACTACTTCAAAAAAGAATTCATGATGAGGCGCACCTCCACCCATTCTTACTTTCCCTTCGTTTCGTATCTAGACAGTTGGATCTGAGGTGAAACCTGCAGTTGTCCATTTCGAAGCTTCCAGTATTTACGGGCAAAGGACTGGATATCACGACCTTCTGATGATTACAGCTGCCGGGGCAAACAATTTTCACCGATCCCAGATGTGGAAAACAGGGGTGATTTCCCAAGTCACCATGCTGGCTCGGCCAGAGATGGCCAAACCCCCCCGGGAGGCTAGCCGATACGGATCGGAAGGAAGATTCACGAGAGTGCAAGAGATGAAGCAGGACTGAGTTACAAATTATGTTTTCTTCCAAGATTCCAACTTTGTCATGATAACAAGTCGTAGGCCCTGTTGTATTATCAAAATCGGAAGCATACAGTGATAAATCCTCAGCATACTTTGTGCTTTTCCCTGTAGTACTGTACCGGTATATCCTTTATCTCCAAGCTCATCGAGGGATTGCAACCTTCTCCTGAATGGCCCACAGTGGTGCTTGATATGATGGGTTTCGATGGATTTGCTGCAATGCAATGCCTCTCCCAGAGTGCCAAGGGTTCCTTTGGGTAATAAACAATTAAGATATTTTTCTCTTTCTTCTTGTGGGTCTCCAGGAAAAACTATGAACCACATGTTAATAGAAAACATGATAACCTGACAGAGGTATCCTGTCTTATTATCTAATATTATATGATCTATTCCTCTCCACATATTTCTAAGGAAAGAAGGTTGCCTGCGGAACAGTCTGCCTCTCAACGCAAGAAGCGAACTATGTGACATCTAGCATTGCTGGAAAACTTTTTGGCATGGCACGATCCAGTGAATTCAAAATCGAAGGATTTCCAAACTTTGATGGAACACTGGCCGATTTGAAGCAGTTTCAAAAGAGCCCATCGCCAGAATACAAGGTATGTGTTGCTTCAGGCAACAGTCTGATCATCAGGGATGCCCTCATCCAGTTTTGGTGTCAAAAGCATCAGGAGTTTTCTGACAAAATGACTACCATTGTGGACGCTCATGACAAAGAGTTCAACCAATCCAAGCTCAAACGTGGAGTAGAAACCGCTACCAATGGAGAGCAATCAGATGAGCGCCCAAGCAAACGCTTGTGCTTAAACCAAGCCAAAACTTTGAATGAGCTAGAAGGCGAACATTCTGACTCAATGTTTCTTACTTATTTCAATTTGATCAGTCAGCTGTCCCTTCAGCCTTTCTTTTATGTTTCTTCATTCCCCAATTTCTTTACACAATAAGAATTAGACTAGTTCACTCCTTGGCCATTGGCTTTTCATCACTCCTGCACTCCCTCGGCCCACTGCTGAGGTTGGTGCTCAACTGCGGCAATTTCAGCTTGTCCTTGGTGGAGGACAATGGTGCGGTCTGGATCGGGGCTACTGCAAAAACAAATGTTGAAGCCTTCACAGAACTTTTTGGATTTGGTTCTGGTGGGTTTGTTCGCCAATCTGAAGCCACTGATTCAATGTCTGATAGTGATGGTCGCTGGGTGAACTTTTCCTTCAGTGATACCAACAACTATGTGGTGCTCGAAAAGGGGCGATCAGTGCAAAGCCACCTTGAGAATCAGCCCTTCTGGAACAAGGTTTAGTTTTTTTGGTTGTGGAACGGGGGTGCAGAAAGTACTGACTGCTTTCAATCATTTTCACTGGACATCAATTTGTACATGAATGAACCAATAACAGAGTCCAGAGTCAGAGGTTTATATAATAACTTATTATGTTGAATTGATGATAAATAAACATGATATTTGATATGATATAATGTACTATACTTTCCAAACTTATCAATCTACGGCTGCAGCTCCCTGCAAGGTCATGCGCTTAAACGATCTCCTCAAGTGTCTAGAAGATCAAGGAGAAGTTAATTACGCGGTGGCTGAACACCAATTGACGAAGAATGATTCAGGGGACTTTAGCATCAAAAGCCTTGTGCCAGTCTGCTTCATCCTTGACCCCCTGAAAGTCAAAAGGAAGAAAACCAAGGCGTTCAGGGGTTGATATGAGCATTCCTTGCCATCAAATGTTCCCCACCAACTCAACTGTGCTTCCAGGCTGCAAATGCACTCACGTTTGGTGCCAAGCTTGACCTGGCAAAGCTGCGGACGTCTGTCAACATTCTCACAATTTGGAGGCTGAGGCCAGGTATCAGGATAATAAATCAACATGATTTTCTTTGATGTCTCATGATTTTTGTCTTAAATTACGATACAGAAACCAGTCCATACTTTTATCTCTATTGAGTCTTTTGCTTCCAGATTCCAGGATTCATGTGGACCCTCCTGAGTCTATCGGTGCAAAGCTGGTACCAGTCCGGCCCACAGCTGTGACTGCAGGGTCCATTTCACTATCTGCCGAACAAGTCTTGCAGCTAGTGTAGGGCTATGGCAAACAGGCTGTCAAGAACAATGAGCTGTGGTATGTTGATACGCCATATCATGACTATGATTGATGTTACTGATAAGATATATGTTGAACAATTTGTTTTGTATTATATCATAAGATAATAAGAATTAATGGTATCCAGTAATAGATACACCCTAAGATAAAAAAAGCTGAACATGTGAAATTAATATATTCAGTTCATCTCATCAATGATGGGCAGCCTGTGCCGTTTTGATCTTTAGCACAAAGCGGTGTTGGAGACTGGAGAGGTTGGCAGGGTGGCGTGGGTAGGTGACTCCCTCCTCAATTTGGGCAGTCAAAATTTTAGGGGCCACCTGAACTGAACCTCGAATCGAAGCAACACTGGCAAACCGTTTGGGTGGACAAAAAAAAGCTGCAGTCAACAAAATCTGAATACAAGTCAGTGACTGTGTTTGATGTTTCAAATCTATATTATGGTGAGGTAGCTCCTTGGTTTGTTTGATTGTTTTACATCTTTGCTCTTTCTGTTCAAGGACCCAGGGATTTTTACTTGAGGTGTTGTGGTCCTTACCACTCACTGTAGAGTAATGGCAGGCAACGTCAATTTTAGCCCTGCATTTTCACTTGGTGATTATTCCATGTTGATAGACTCGGCTGCACCAGCAACAACAGCTGGGCAGCAAGTTCCCCGTGCCCCATCTTCATCTGTGGCACAGAGTCGAACTTCCAAGACTTCAGGAGCACAGTAGATACGAACAACAACTTGCATATAATACTTGATTCGATGTTTCCAGTGCTAAATTGCACAACCTATATGTATTTAAGGGGAGTTCATTTTCATTTTGGTGGGTAAGTTTCGTGTATAGGTACAATTGTTGAACACCATGCCCACATGACAGATGGTGATTCACAGTGAATCAAACAAATGAACCACATTCCTACCACACAGCAGCCACAGCAGCAGTCAGCAGCAGCTAGTGTTTTCTAGCTCTCATCTCGGACATGTGACGTGTGTCACGTTGGTTGGCACACAATTGAAACCCGCCACGCCCATATGCGAATTTACAGTGCCTTTTGGCAGTCTGTCCACGACCGGCGTTATATGCCACATTCTGCCACCATGATGACGTCGTTGGTAAACAAAAACAAGGCCAACACAATACATCAAACACAATACAAGTATATTTATATATACTCTCGAAATCTGAGAGTGGCATAGACATATATTTATATTTATATATATTATATAAATGATAGTGAGAATGATGATGATTCTTATTATTATTATGATGGTGATGCTGGTGATGATTATGATGTTGATTGCGATCGGGGTCAAGTCAATGACATGTGATCATCAATGTGACTTTGCCGGAAGACTGTTCGCTTCATCAATGTGACTTTGCCGGATCCTAATCTAAAAGTGGTCAACGTGTGACCGTGTTTCGCAGTAGTCGATCAAGACTCTAAATCTGATCATCGGAACTGATACTGCCAACTAAATATTCTAATTAAACAAATCGTGCAACGGTTTCGTTGCCGTGCGTCGCACTAACTTTTCAAAGGTTTTCAAGGCATTCAGCAATTCATTGCAATTCCACTCATCCGCTATATGAGACCCCCATGAACTTAGCCACTTTATGCGCAATGAGAGGCTGCCATACCACAGGATCCTTATCCAAAACAGATCAAAACAGAATAACAAAAAAAAGTAAATGTCATGTCAGTGATCACTGACAGAAGCTCAGAAGAACTAAAAAAAACATCAGAATCAGAGTTTCCGAGTTCCGTGAATCAATAAGTGTGAAATAACAAACATTGCTAAGCCAAAAAGCATTCGACGTCATCGGGCTGGGGAACTCCATCTGCGTGTCGTCCACGGCCCGTGCGACGTCCACCTCGTCCTCCACGTCCACGTCCGCGTGCGTCCGCCTTGGCCTTTGGGGTTGCACTACGCGCTCGTGCTGTGGCTTTGGCTTTCGCACTCGGCTGGGATGGATTGCGGCTAGCATCTTCATCATCATCATCACCAAGTGCACGTTTGCGACCACGGATGCTAGGTTCATGCTCCGTCTTCGAGAGTTTCTTCTTCTTGTCTTTCTCATCATCATCATCACGCTTGTCGTCTTTCTGCTTCTTCTCCTTCTCGCTTGATTTGTCTGTCTTGTCTGTCTTGTCTTTCTTGTCTTTCTTGTCTTTCTTGCCGTCTTTCTTCTTGGCATCTTTTTTCTCGCTCTTGGCTTTCGTGTCTTTCTTTTCTTTTTTGTCCTTCTTGTTCTTCTTGTCTTTCTTCGAATCCTCACCTGCATCACCACCATCCGTCGGTTGTTGCATCACTTGTGAAAATGGAGTCTCATGCGTCTGAACACCTCCGCCAACTGGTTGTGGTGGCTCTGAGATAGGCGCAACCAGTCCGCTTTTGGCAGATTGGAAGAATTTCTGCAATTTGATCTGGGCACCTTTCCTTGCGCTAGCAGTAGCCTTGGGCTTGGGCTTCTCTGCAGCTGGTTGTGAGTCCTTTGGACGTGCTGGATCTGCATTCTCTGGTGCTTCTGCCGGTGCTGGTTTTTGTGCAGCAGCCTCAGCTTCTGGGATAGCTGCATCTGGATTCTCATCCTCTTGTGCTGGCTCTTCTGCAGCAGTCTCAGCTTCTGGGATTGCTGCATCTGGATTCTGTGGATCTTGTGCTGGCTCTTCTGCAGCAGCCTCAGCTTCTGAGATAGCTGCATCTGGATTCGTTGGATCTTGTGCTGGTTCTTCTGCAGCAGCCTCAGCTTCTGGGATATCAGCTGCAGCTGCATCTGGATTCTTTGGATCTTGTGAATCTTGTGCTGGTTCTTCTGCTTGTGTTGGTTCTTCTTCTGCAGGAACCTTAGCATCCAATGTGTTTGGGTCAGCTGGATCTGGAAGTGCTGGCGCTGCTTCTTCCTGTGTCTTTGCCTCCTGGTGCTCGTGTGGAGTCTCCACTACACCAATCTCTTCCTCATCACGCTGCTTGGCCTCATCGATTCCTTCTTCCGATGAATCAGATTCTGAATCATGTACCGTGGAAGGCGTGCCATCACCACCGTTGTCGGCCTTTGGGGAAGGTGGTGGTTCCATCTTCGTTTCTTGTAGAGCATCTTCCTCCTCCCTCTCCGCCTTGTCATCGTCATCTTTGTCATTCTCATTGTCATTCTCACTGCCACTGCCGCCACCATCCAACAAAGTATCCTGATTGATATCAGTGTCCTTTCCATTGATGGCAATGGTCGCTGTCCCAGGCTCTTCGGTTGTTGGTCGGTCGCCAGGACGGACAACATCTTGAGCACTGTGAGGCCTGAATAGTTTTGCTTTACCACCATGCTTCTCGTTTGCAAAGCTATCTGCTGCGTGCATAATGACGTTGTTGATGGCAGTCCTTATGGACAGAACAGTGATCACTGTCACTGATCAATGTCAATGCACATATTGATTCTGATGTGCACACATGACACGCCAGTACAGTACATTAACACATTTGACAATTGAAAATAAAAACCTCATATATAATTATATAATATAATATCAATCAATATATAAATATATTATTTATTATATATATAATACTAATACATCTAATACAAATATGAAAAAAATACATACACTGGTACAGCACACACAACATACAATAGTCGATACGCAACGAGTCAATGTCAATATCAATATCAATGTGTATATAATATTGTGTCTGTCAATGGTCCACAACCAGCCAACGGGGTAGTATGGTAGTTAGTTGTGGTCGTCGTGGTGGTGGCAGTTTTTTTCAAAACAAAACATGGAAAATGAACTATGAATGAACCAAGTATCTTCACATGGCATGCTCCTGCAATGAACATGCAACTGTCCGAGATGTCATCAGATAGAACTGTCGTGTAAGCACGTAGCATAACGTTGTGAGCACCCACTGCTTTTTCACAAACAATTGAACCTGCTGGCAAATACACAATGTCGCCACTCTGCACATAGATGGACTTGAATGTTGATGGTGTTCTGTCATCCAACGCTTCTGACGTCAGCCCTTGAAAGAAGAGCAACACATCCTGTCAGTGTTGTTGTTGTTGTTGTTGGTGGTCAGTGGTTGTGGTGGTGGTAGGGGTCTGTGTTTTTTTTTGGCGGTTCGGATTCTGAATCTTGAATCCTGACATCACGAACTGAACTGGACAATTATCGGATCTAACAAAACAGAATGGAATGGAACGGAACCTAACACTGCTGACACTTCAACACAAAACAAGGAGTCAAGTCAGGCCTTAATCAAGTCAGGCCCCATATCAACTGTAACATCGTCGGGGACACCTTCCATGAGCCCCAGACATTCTAGCACATCGATGCAAGCGACCAATCGGTTTCCCTCTACTTGGTACATAAAACTACCAAGGGCCACTGGTAGATGACCACAAAATGTGCTACCACGCTGTATGCCGGCCCATGTCATGCCAGTGATCCTCATGGCTTCTTTCTCAGCAGCAACAGCATTTGAACCAAGCTGTTTTACTGCGTCTGCTGTCCTGAGGGGTGGCACTGACAGAATCAAACCATATTGCAATAGAATACAATAGGTAACATTACTCTTATCGCAACCCCACCGCGTTCGCCCTTCTCCGCCACTCCACCAAAAAAAAACAAAACAACAATTTACATCCAGGTCACCATGAAGCCAAATGCATTCGATCAAGAACTGCTGCGGTGATAATGGTTTTCTGCTCGGCTTTCATGTTCTCCTCAAATCCAGCAGAAAGTAGTTGATCCATCGCCAACAAATCTGCTGGTCCAGCAACCGTAGATTGAACGCGAGGCTCATTACATGCAGGATTATCGAACCACTTGCAGCACTCCGCACTGAAGCTGCTACCTTCAGAAACAATGACCTTCTGCTTGGTGTTGCATTCAGTCCCTGACAGTCCATGTTCCTCAGAAAGTGTTGCACACGGCGCACAGACCCAATACACACAATTGACAAAAACACATATCCAACTAAACTTTGAACAATTACCATCGCCATCAAACCACATTGTACAACCATAGAAATAGAATGAACTAGACATGAAATCCAAGTAGTAGGTATGGGTCTCACTATGAGTCTCAGTCAGTTTTAAGAACACACATTGAAACCGTTGCCAGTCCCAGTATAACGCAAACCAAGCTGCAGACAATACCTTCTTGAAACTTCCTCGTCTCAGTCTAGCACAACATGCTTCACCTGGTCTGTTAGTCACAACCTTCACGAAATTTTCAATATCTGTCACTTGTGTCATTGCCCCGAATGAGAACTTGAACATGGCCTGGATGACTGGAGGGTCTTCTTCTGTCACTTCAGTTTCTCCTTCTCTGCGACGCCGTCTCTTTCTCTTTCTTGCCTCCTCATCATCATCTCCTGAACCATCACGACCGGCTTCTCCCTTGACGTCTCCTTCTTTGGCTACTCTGGCGGTCTCTTGCTTTTCCTGTTTCTTAGCAAGTGCCTCAGCTTGTTTCTTCTCCTTCTCAAGTTGTTTGAGCGCTGCCTTACGCGACTTTTCTTCTGCTTTCCGTACTGCTTCGGCCTCGTCCACTCTGGCTTTGTGTAAAGCGTGGACATTTCCTGTCCATGATTCCACTTCCTTTGTCAAACAATCGGCGATACGCTTCAACAATTCAATCGCATTCTTCTGGGTGTCCATCATCGTGTCAATGCGGTGAACGGATGGCTGCCTCAACAAGCAATGCGACAAAATAATAACAGTTGACAATAATTGACAATTGACAATGATTCATTTCATCTATGATCAATGTCAATGGCAATGGTGATGTTGATTACAGTTGCATTCCAATGTGTTTTTGCGGACAAGGCACAGATCGAGCGTAACATTGCGACAATGGCGCACTGCGGGCAGTGTCTGACATGCATCCTCGTCCGCCAAGATTGAAGCCCTACAATCCCTCAAGTATGGATCGTCCAAACAAAGTTGGAAAAGCTTGCGACTGGCTTCGACGTGGGAACCAAATGCGTTGGATTCATCTAATGCAGTTGTCACTAGCTCTAGACGTGATCGAAGAAGGCTCAGTGTGGTGTCAGATTTCAGTCCTTCTGTACCAAGGACCTTTGGTGCTGTCACATCGAGAACATTCTCAGCCATTTTCTTGGAACGATGCAACAGTCGATCTGCCTCATGTAGATCTTTGGTAGTCTTGGCCCGTTGCTTCGATGCATAGACTATTGGATTCTCCGTGGCAGCCGAAGCCTTGGCACGTGCTTTCGCCTTTGCCTTTGATTTTGCACTCACGTGACTCGGACCTTGTCCATCAGCATGACTGAAACCCCAGCACTTGCCATTGGGAAGTTTGATCTGCACCAATGCATTTGAATCTTCATTGTCAAAGTCAGCCACCCATGTGGACTGAGCTTTTTCAACCTGCAACGCAGTGTGATCTTATGAACTCATTTATTTTATGACAGACTGACTGACACACATCAAACATATGTGAGTTAGTTCAAGTTCAGCTTCACACCTGCTCCTGCACCATCTCTGCGGTTGGATTGTTTGCAATATCCTCTGAAGAATGACGCATTCCTTTGTCCTGGTGTAGGGAGCATCAATTGAATCAGATGCCCGCAGCAATAACAACAACCAAAAAAAAAGACAGCAGCCAGTGGCAGTCAGTCAGCCCATACCAGTGCAAGTGTTAGGGTCCTGATATGCGGTGGTATCTTCCATCTCGTCTTCAGCAACCCACAGCCTCCATACCTCTCATGTGAATCAGAATCAGCTCAACTTGACAATTTATGAAAAAAAACAATCTAGCGCAACAGCGAGTGCAGTTGATAGTTGTGCTGTGGTGTGCCTTCCCAATCGGCTGACCATCACTGTTCACAGCTTCCACTTGATCGCGTTTGACGGACGTGTCAGCAAACATGTCTTTCCACTTAGTCGCAGCAGCCGCTTCTGAAAGACCTCAGTAACCGACAGATCCGGTACACCCGGTACACATGAAATTAAATCATCCGTAACAGTCCACTACACTCAAAGGTATGTGTGGTTTGATGTGCTAAGCGTTCTTGAGCCAAGACACGTTGGTATCGCGGACATTGATTTGTATAGAAATCAAGAAAGTCTTCCCTGCACAACGGCCGTTTACGGCCAGTGCGCTGATCACGGATGCCGCTGCTGCGATATTTTTGTAGACGACTAAAGTCCCAAGTGGCGGTGCGTTTTCCCCTTCCAGGGGGCGGACACCTAATGCAAGGCCAACAACCCATTTCATGACGCTTCACTATGACAAATTTCATAAACAAGAACACAGCACAACTGGCAAGTACTACATATATGACTTATGAATTATGAATCAAGAAACGTCTCGCAGAAATTCTGAATATGATCCAAAAGTTCGTCTCGCGCATTGGTCTCCATTGCTGTCAACTTCTCTAGCAAATCTTTGCCTTTCTTGGAAGCCTGTTTGAATAGACTGTCCTTCGCCTGCAAATGTTTGGTGCACAATTGTAAAGACCTCGGATCAGCAAATGAAATGAAATGTTTGAATTTCCCAATGCTTGCTCGTCTCTCCGTCCGACCGACGACCGACCATGAAAAAAACACCCGTCCCGTCACCGACCAACTCCCTGAAAATTTAGGCAAACCACTTGCTCGGTTGTCGCATCACGCGCTGATCACACTTTGGAACTTCACAATCGGTTTCAAATAGACCCATTCCCGTGCCCGTGCCGGCTACCGGTTTGGCACCGCAAGCATCAGACCTGAAGAGACTAGTCATGTCCAATTCCGATTTGTGTGAAGCAGAAAGCGTCGGAACTGGGGACGAAGGCACTGGGATATTTGATGTTCTCTCTGTGTGACGGGCCAGTGCATCGGAAGATAGACTGGCTGAATGCCTTTGGTTGGCTGTGCCATGACCCCATGGTACCAATGCGAAACACTGCTTGCCATCTGCAAGTTGACCAGTATCACCCTTGTCACTGGTAGGCATGATCGGCACACACTAGGTTGTGGACGCACAAACAAACACAACCGCCGTTACCCCGAGGGAGGGAAAACTTTGAGCAACAAATTGCTGTGTACAGTGTATTGCATACTAATATGTCATTCATTCATTCATGATTCGGAACAGTGTCTTCGACATGAACAAAGTGCAGGACCGTACTTTTAAAACTGATGCAATTTGATGCAATATAAAATGTATAATAAAAGTAAAAGTACAACAAAAAAGCAATTGATTGATTGTAAAAAAATGTGAATGCAGTGCAGTGCACGTCCACTGCCAACGACGTCAAGTCACACAATGGCTCACGGATGCTCACGGAGGGTCAATTTTCACTCATCTACGGATGCTCACGGAGGTAAGGTTTCTCAGGTTCTCTGCGGCGCTGCGGACATGTGACTGCGACAACATCAATTCAAAGAAGTGCCATGTCAAAACAGCTGGTGTTGCATTAGTGTCAAATTTGGGATTGCTGCCACATGAGCGCCGACCGATACTGCAAGTTGCCGACCGATGCTGCGATTGCAACCAAACCAACATTGAACATCGTTGGACCAATGGAACTGTAAATTGGTTGGATTCTGATTCTTGTCAATTCTTGTTCAATTCTAAAATTGTCTAAAAAAATCTATTGGCATTGCATGGCATAGGCATAGAATGTCAGCTCCGAGTCTACCATCTACTGTGCCTGCTCAGACTCGAACTTCTTCAATTTCAATGTGCAAAGTACGGATAGCCACACAGATCCAATGACGGATGTATGCATCGCCTCAACGATTTTTGACATCACGAATCATGATATGACTTTTGCAGCAATTGTAACAGTTGAACGTGATACACGTATCTTGACACTCACTCTCACTGCACTGTCTACAGTATATGATCGCAAATGAGAAACATTTCCTGCGAACCGCTTCTTCACGGAAGACGGTGGGTCAAAGGCAAAGAATGGGAACGGACTTTCTGGGTCAGCATCTCGCTCGAACTGAGGGATTCCCATGCAGTGCAAGCGCTCCTGGGTGAGTTAAGGACAACAACAGTGACCACTACTACTGAAACTGATTTGCTGCATTGTCATGAATATATAAACATCAAATAAACACGGATATTGCAAGTTGCATTGCTTCACTTCAGTTGTAATACGTTGCAATCCAAGATGCGACGTCAAGGAGCCATCGTTCCTCCTTCCTGTTATTCTCATCTGGCATCTCACTATTGTTTAAATTCATCAGGAACATGGTTCCTTGGCGCAACAGCGCCGGTAACCACGATGCGACAATGGGTCGCTTCAGCGGATGCTGATCGAGGTTACACACCATGGCTCCACGAGCCATGCCTCAAATGGCACATGATTCACACTAACACTCAGTGAAATAGTCTATATTCCAATCCAGTTCAGTCGAGTCAGTTCAGTCGAGATACATGCTTTCAGCTTCGTCTCCGTCTTGCGGACCTTCTTATTGCGCTTGTAGAGACCCAGCCACTGACGCTTGGTACCTAGAAATAAAATGCCAGAAAACGCCATGACTCAATGACATATGACGACAAAACAGGTTTGTGGCAGCCAGGCGACTGGGCAGTAAGTTGATGAATGAAGAACTCAAAGGCCGGGTGGCTTTGTGAGCAGCAGCATGTCGTGCACGTTCTACCAGCTCCTATGTAAACGGCGAAAAACCAAATCAAACTTTGTTTGCCTGTCTCTGTTACTCTGTTTTCCAGCTTCCACTACAACATCACCAGCACACGAATGAATCTATGATTTGGCACAATTTCAAATGACACTCACAGCTTGGAACAGATTGTCAATTATACAATCCTCTGGCGCACAGAAGAGTTTGTCCACGGAGATTGACGGATATCTCATCACTTCAAAAATTGATTGCAAACCAGGAGATTCCAGGAAACATGTGCGTCGCAATGTAAGGACGGTAAAGGATCGCGGGCGGTGTTCAGGCCACCCGAAAAGGTGTGGCGATAGGTAGCAATAGCCACCACGAGCCCAACCGTCCTGATTACAGAAACAATGCAAACACATTCATGTTGAATGTTGTTGGCTTGAATCATTGTCTGATCTGCCTGGTTGGTTGGGTAGAAACTTCAAGTATCATCATCACTTGCCACCAATTGCCAATGTCAACATCAATATCATCAATGTTCAGCATGTGACACACCATCACTATCACACACGAAATACGACTCATCATAAGGCCCTTCATCACCACTAAGATATTTGTAGAAGATACCCACTGCAAACCGGGGTGCGCATTCGTGCACCACCAGGTCCTGATGAGCCGATCAAACTCGATACTAACTACCATCTAAGATCCAGGACCAGTACCATCTAAGTGTGTTTAAAAAAAAATCACTGATATTGACATGATTCACACAATGGTTGATTGTCCGCAGTCCTCCCGGGACTGGAGGCGCTCTGCTACCCACACTGCCAGTGGCAATCCTGATGTTCCTAGTAGTCCTTCACCCGTTCCTTAGTTGACAGTTGACATCAGTTGACATCAGTCACAGTTAACATTCACAATTCAATTCACAATCACATTGGTTTTCTTTTCAATATATCATTACATCATAGATCATGAATCACAAATCACGAATCACCACATCACATCAATGTGAACAAGACACCTATTGCCGAATAATCAATACATGTGGATCCAGCAGCTGACACTCTGATCTCCGTCGGAGCACATCTATGTTTGGCTGCCAAACCGTACGAGAACGGTGTCATGCAGTCCTGCAGTCAAAGGCATCGGTGCGCAAATGTGTTCGATTGGTTCGCTTGGTTGGAGAAACAAAATGAATGCAATTGATTGTTGGCTCTTGACGCTTGACTTCTGAATCACTCTTAATTTAGGTTGACTTGTCGAATCACCAACAACAATCACCGATGCAACGACCACTGATGGCAGATGAGATTGCATATTTGTTTTCGCTAAAGCTGACTGACGTAACACGAGATCTACTAAGGAGCAAACATGATTGCTAATTGACTCGACCGGACATATTCACAAGAACGGCCCACATCTCAAGTGAAAAGGCCCGAGAGCATAACATGGTTGACTTTCAGCCAACCACACCCTAATCGGACTCGGCTCGACGTCCACGCATGCGAGACATGAAGGAATTGATGCTCGCCTGCGTGACCGGATAAAATTGAATCGGTTCATCTTGTTCAAACATGTTGTTGTCGTCACTGTCACTATTGGAGCCACCATCTGTTTCCGCAGTCACCCCTGTTGGCATGCTGACATGACGATGACCACCACCAAAATAGAATGATAATGGTAGTGCCAGCGCTGACGATGACATTGGTTCATCGCTGGTAGTGGTAGTTGTCCACGGCACTGGACGTAATCGCATACACATGTTCACATGGTGCCTATCTCCCAGTCGGAGATCAGCAACAAGGACAGCGGGATTCATGTCAATGTCATTGGTGAGGGTTTGAAACGCACTCCTCAGGAAATTGAAGAACGCCGTACTCTTGTTCCGCATGATGCGAGTGCCCAACACGGAATCTGGATCCACAGGCACGGGACCAATTGGTTGAACCAATGGGTCTGCTGTCATGGTGCTTGACTTGGAGTAGCCGCTGCCAAGGCTGATATTGATCTGGAGAACACATTGAATGACATTCATATAGCCGGCCAGGCTCATAATCATTTCAATGTAAGCATCATGCACATGGTCAACAAACTCATTGACCAACGGGAAATTGAAATTGGCCGAGTCAACATTGTCCATGCGCATAGGGGTCGGGGTCGACATGACAATGGAACAAACACTGGTGGTTAGTTCACTTTGCACCGTTGCGCGTTCAAGCAAGACGAACTTCGAAACTTTGAGTTCAAAAATTGGTTTTGCATGAACGCATGCATAATTCGATAAACGATGTTAGAGAGGGTAATGGTCAATGTTCATTGTTCACTGTTCATGTAAGACTTTCAATGTCAAAACATTTAATGTCGTAAGTCGTAAGTTTGTTATTTGTAAATATGTATATGTCCCGCTTCACATGTATTAGTATGCAATCTAATCTATAGTCTGTAATTGTAATCAAATATCTGCAGTTGCATGATGTTGATTGTCAAGAAAACACACGCAGTCTGAATCAGTCCTTGGTTCTCCGTCCACTGCTGCAATAGAAGCACCGTGACAGAGTTTTGAAGGCATCAGGGGTGTTCAACAACGTCATGTACTCCTCGAAGAGATCGTCACCTACTTTTTCCTTAAACTGCTTGAGCCCAATCCCAGTGTCAGCAGCTTCTTGTCCTGCTTGTTCACCAACGCTTCGTACACCTTACACAGAGACAACCGTTTGAAGATTGTTTGGCAAAAAAAAAACTGATTCCAATTCCAGTAGCTAGTAATCAATTTCAGATGGACAACTGCAACATAACGCATTGAACATGGCATGGCGCCATATCATTCGACAAGCAACCTGACGCAAAACCATTCGTGAACTCATGCACACGGTTCAACGCACGCTCACGAGCTGCGAGGCATTGGGCGATGATCGGTTCCTTCACCAGATCTTCGAGTTTTCCGTACACATGGTTAGGTCGGAAATCCTGCAATGTGAAGATCCAGAATCAACCGACTGGTAAGACAAAAGGCATACTGAAGCAAATAAATGATCAAATACTGAGTACTGAATGCCAAATGAGTTTGAGACCTGTTGTTGTAAATGCAAAAACGATATTGCCATTGCTGTTACTTAGATAAGTCCAATTAAGATTCTCGAGTCATGGTAGCGGTCCTCATGTTGTGAACACAAGGCCTTTCTGCAGTTCACATCAGCGTCGCATGCTGTAACCGTCCTCACCCCTGGCACATCGCGAGCTGAGAAGCCATCGTCGCTAACCTGCTCCAAAACGCCTCAAGATCACAGCACAGTTGAAAATATATATTTGGAATCATACTTACAACCACAAGAAACATATGCAACATGAGACAAAGAGAAACACTGACACTGCCAGAAACATAATGGCCATTGTTATTGTTTGTAGTATTTGTTTTCAATAGGCGGCGCTAGGCACTCACCAATTGTCGATGTTGCATATGTAGGGTCATCGATGCGGTGCCCATGCCACTGTAAGCTTCATGCATATGGACCGGTATGCGTGCAATCTTTGCAAAATTCTTCCGGTATTGCTCACTGTTAGCAGAATCACGTAGTAAACGGGTTGCGTTGAATGCAGGCCATTGGAACAATTCACGGAGGGAAGAAGGCCCCTCTGGCAGATCCAGTTGATTCACCTATCCGAAACACTGAAAGAGAAATGAAATGTGAAAAAGAAAAAATAATTATATAATATAATTACATTATGCATCAAAGTTACAACACATCCGGCCTTGTGCTGAACACGTGCCGTCATATCCACTTGCGAAGTCTGCGAATATGTTGAACCTTCATCAATGCATCCAAACTCACCACTGGATGAACTGTCTGAGTCTGAGTCAGAGCCAGACCCGTCGCTTTTGCTGTCCGTGGTGTCTGACTTCAGGTTCATCATATCACTATCGGAACTGGCATCACAATGACTCGGTGATGACGCCATCACGATCACTGTACCACTCACTACACAGAAATTTCACTGTAAATAGTGAAATGGTTGATCCGAAAACAAATGCAACATACATAACACATTGAGGGGTCAAACAGTTTAGTGCTTAGCTGAAGAAAACAAAATTGGAGCAACTCACACACCACGCCGACCAACGATGTGTACATTTGCCGATTCGCCGCCTTTATTGGTGCCATATGTGTATCGATATGCATGTATTCAAGCAACCATCAGTAAAAGTGACAAACAAAACGAAATAAACAACCAATTGTAATATTGTCCAGAGATTGATTTTGTTTAAATTAATAAATTCATAAAAACCAAAAAAAAGTTATAGAAACAAAAAAAAAGTTTCTATAACTTATAACAAATTTGTTTTTACTCCATACAGGCCAAATTTGCTACCAATGGATGGAAAAAGTATGTGGAAAACAGCCATTTCCTAGGTATTTTTTTGGTCAGTTGATAGCAAATTAGGCATATATAGAGTAAATTTATACCATGTCAGATTTGCCAAAAGTTATAGAAACTTTTTTTTTGTTTCTATAACTTTTTTTTTGGTTTTTAAAGTATTCCTTGTTGTTTCCTAATTTTTTTGATTTGTTCCTTTTTTTTTTAATGTATGTGTTTGTTTAAAAAAAAAATGATTATAGATGTTTTTCTATAACTCTGCTGCCTCCAGCCGACTGCCTGAACCGCCTTTTTTTTTTTGGTGGGGGGAGGTGAAAAAAATTGGTTATAGAATTTTTTTCTTGTTTTCTATAAATCGGCTGCCCCCCAGCCGACTGCCTGAACCGTTTTTATGTTTTTCTTTTTTGAAATAGTTGGTAATGCCCCCCAGCCGACAACCTGAACCATTTTCTCTGCCTGAACTGAACCTGAACTGAACCACTGTGGACTACTATGTCGTGTGTGTATACTAATCTCAGGCGAATCGGCAACGTGTACTTGTACTTTGTCAATGTACTAAAAATAAACATGCTTTGAATGCTTTGTTGCCGCTTTGTCACCGCATCCACATTGCGATGTTTTTTTCCCCGACGACTAAACGTTTGAATTCAATCTGGTGCTGGCACTGGGTGGCAATTGAACATGTTGAAAGTCTTTGATGTCGTAGACTACGTTGCGTTTCACAACAGTTTAAGTTTCTGCATTTTTTTGGGTTAAGTATAGTATAGTTATCGATTCTCGAGTTCAATGCCATCACAAAACATCCGCATCGAATCATCTCTCTGGATGCCCCCTGCCCTGCATATGATACACCACGGCGCTGATGAGATCATCACGGGTCGGAAGAACATCGTCACTGTCATCTGGAATTGCCTCAGTATAGCGATAGGCCAAACACAGTCAACACGTCGAGGAAATTTGACATGTTTACATTTTTTTAGTTTATCAGAATCAGGGTTTTCAGAATTTAGTTTATCCACAGTGTCCACAGTGCACAGTAGAGGTTTCTATATCATATCAATCAAATCATATCGGTGATCCGTAACTCCGTAACATTCCGGGTTGTCCAAAGGTTTGTTGTCATGGTCAACGCTCATACCATGAACGACAGTGACACTGAATGCAATGAAATGCTGAAGGTCATAGGTCATTGATATCTCAGTCTGACTCCCACTTTCCAAAAAAAAAAAGTCCAAGTATCTAAACTGATACGACGCTTTCTCAAATCCTCATCCGATTCACCAGATTGCTTTGCCATGTGGAAACCTGGCGTTTGAAGATGAGGTCATGATTCATGATCCAAAATAATGTTGGGTTGGTTGGTGGGTTGATGATGATGATGATGATGATGATGATGATGATGATGGTCCAATGATGGTGGTGGTGCATAGGCATATGGCATATGGTAATGCGAAATGGCTGACTCCAGAATCCAGAACCAAAAAAAACAACATAACCAGTAACGTGACACACTGAACAATAAGGGACTAAATTATGAATTCAAGCGGTTACGACTCCGACACCGTTAATCACCCACATACCATAATGCCAATATGAGAGAAGCAACCTTGTAACACCCAGTAAAGGAGCTTTCTGATCACTAGATCGTGACCTCCTTGGTTTTCTTGCATCGACTTTGTACAACTGCGATGTGTAGTATGGCAAGGACATTTCACATACCACGAAGTCACCTGGGACACGGACACCGATGGTGTGCATTGTGATCATACTTTAACTTGTGGTTGACTCACTATCACACACCATTTAGCAGCTTAGCATTATCGACAATCATTGGCATTGGTGTTTGACAATCATTGGTCATGTGTTCACACTCTCAATCTGTCTGCATTGAGTTCAATTCAATGATGGGTTCCTAAAAGGAAATGCAAATGCAAGTGTATCCAGTGATTGCAACTGAGAACAATACCGGAGTATCCAATCTACGCACAATGGCAATGTCTCCGGCCCACACTGTAGATGGATCCCAAAAACTGGTGGGTGTGTTTGTGTTTGGGGCTGATCTTACAACTGGACGTGGCCGCGGCCCTGCTCTGGATGATGGTGCAGATGGTTGTGCTGGTTGCGATGGTGCGGCAGCATCATCGGCTGGAGAATCGGCAGATTCAGATGGCAGTGAACCAGAGTCGGATGTGTCTGTAGACGACAAACATGAACCTGTATCACTAACATCATCCCCAAGAGAAATTCGATGTTGCTGTGGTGGGTTGGCAACCTTGTTGGCAGTAGGACGTCTTCCCCATGAGTTCCCTCGTCCGCGTCCCCGTCCACAACTGTTTCCTCGCCCACCAGCAGACTGCACGATGCCTGTGACATACAGTTCGGTTGGGTAATATGATGGTGGAATGATTAACGGTGATTCAGGATTCGTTGACGTAATTTGAAACTTATGCTTTCACAACAATGCATACAGTCAGTCCAGTACAATAAACATTGAAATTCTACAAGTAAGTAATACTGCCAA
>OMLO01000588.1_pt1 | contig 24480 bp, 5 predicted proteins | sample 1674811 | NCBI WGS metagenome assembly OMLO01 (sample SAMN06265003, study PRJEB25207) | coral metagenome | isolation source: Coral host | place: Mexico:La Bocana,Puerto Morelos, Mexico | collected 2008-11-13
AATTAATGTCAATCACGATTCTTGTAATCAAATAAATCTGTCAATTAAGAGGAAACGCCCATTTGATTGACGAAACAATCAGTACAGGCGTGTTTCTGTACACCCCCCCCCCCCCGGGTTATCTCTACAATAAGGACAGCATGTAACGGTTGTGAATAACAGGTAATCGATTAGACGCGTGTGGTTATTGCTGTTTGAGTAATTATCCTGGTCAATTGGACCGACCGAGCGGCAACAATAATTCACATGTTGTCCTGAACGTGATGTCTGTCATGCTGTTATCAGTACAGGCGTGTTTCTGTACACGCTGCCCCCTATTAAGTCCTTGAACGTTGAAGCCATTCCAAGTAAATCGTTGACTTGTTGTAAAGGATGTGGCCAGTTCAGAGTTTCTATCATGAACTTAGTATCCAATCAGGCATGGGTTTTATCTGGAGAGTGTTTGCAGGATACATTTTTACAATATTATTTGTTCAGTTAGTCAGTTCCAGGCATTAGATTTTTGGGATGTACGGCGGAAAAAGGGGCACCTCGAAACCAATGCATATTATGTTAACATCACACAGGGGAATAAAGTAAACGTTCCTAACTGACCCGCAAGTATTGAGAACTATTTGATTTCATGTCAAGCTTAGCATGTTCCTCAAAGGGGCGGTATATGAATTGATTTCATAGCCAGCAAGAGGACCTAGCTTCTTGATTTTGAAGTTAAGTAACATTAGTGAAAAATCAACATTGAAACAGTCTGTGGGAGAGTAATTATCCTGTCCGCAATTTTTCACTGATAATCGTTTCTGTTGTTGCGCCTGATTTTTCTGATAACTCTAACGAGATAGATGATGCAATTCAACCCGCATGGAGCACGAAATTGTCGATGCAAAAGATATCGTCACCGATCGATTCAAATTAACAATTAACAACTAACTTTGAAGTCCAAATTACCGTCAATGAAACAGTTGAAGCTACTTATCTAAAAACACCTGTTTTCTAAATTTTGTTTTCTTTGAGAACCCTTCTTCAAAAACTTGATTTTTTAATCAAAACGAGATTAACATTTCCGGTAATTTTTAGTTTTGCTAGTTACGGTTGTCGGTTATGGGCTTGGTATAAAACTTATCTACCGCCCAGTCTTTATTTATTTATAATATCTTGACTACAAAACAAATAGTTATAATTATTTGTTACCGCTGCTTTTAATTATCTCTCAGCAGATGAAGTTTACTGATAATCTTTCCACAAAAAGCTGCAATCAGTGCTTCGTCAGGAGGATTTTACATGAGTCTCAAATTCCTCATTGGGTGTCAGTGTTTCAGTTGCTCATTTAGTCTTCTTTGACTTTGCGCGTTCATGGCCTGATGGCCATGATGATAAAAATGCTGTGAACCGGAGTATTTAAGACCGTATGGGAAAGGCAGCATTTAAGAGAGCATTGCGAGCCAGTACAGCTAAGGCCTTCAAATCCTGACTTCCATCGAAGAAGTTCATAAATCATTTCAATACCCTGGTTGGCACAAGATACCTTGTAACTTTCTAAACAATGGTTGCCCTGGTTAATTCTCTAAGTTTTGGTCATTCAGTTTTTCTAATATTCATATTTTTTTCTGTACTTACCCAAACTAAAATTGTCTTCTCTTGAGATGAGAAGTAACTATTACAATAATGTCGACTTAATTCAGTGTTAGTTCATACTTTGACGGCGTGGTTTGGGAGCGTTTGTCTCTGTTTATTCCATCAATGGGGTAGTCAGATAATCACTCATCTACCGGCCAAACGCTGTCTGATGTAGTATGTATGAATGTAAACATGTCATACGTTCATTTGCTTTTTGCTTTTGACATAAAATATGCTGTATATCACTCAACAGCTAAACGAAGTGAATTTTTTATTGCATTATCACACATTATCTAGTAAACACACACCATCAAAAACAGTCAAATACCTCTTTAGCTTTGTATTCTTCAGAGTAAGAATAGCTCGACCGTAATTCATGTCAGAGGTTCGCTTCTGCTAAAATTATCAATTGACCTTGGTCGATATTTGTACTTAATCGTACCTTCTTGGATCACTTTAGTGGCATATCGGCGAGTTGGTCGAGCCATGGTTCGAATTTCGGCAAGACGTAGTCGAAACAAAATATCCATGGCGAAAATATACCATTAAGGCGTACCAACTGAAGAAAGGCGCGCTTCGGTGTTTCAGATGACAGCCATATGAGGTCAGTGACTTGATATCCAATGATATCCGGATAGTAGTAAGCGCGTCTTCTGATTGGCTAATTTGGGTACGGTAATAGGAAATATAATTTCTGACGATTGAGGAACGAACTAGTAGTCAGACATTTTGATTCTGACAGCACGATGGAGAGACTCGCGGGGTGTCATGGGACATTTAGAAACTATTTGGGACTTTGGCGGGAGATTTAGGTCATTTGAGGTCAGCCAATCATCGTGTTCATGCTATTATTATTATTTTTAGCGCCATCGAGGAAGAAATGCAAGCCAAACCAACATATGAAGATCAAGAAAGGAGTGTGGATCCTTCTAGTCTTGAGAAATTAATACAAGTGAGCAGTGGATCAATACACAGTCAAACTAGGTGGCCAATTATGAAGTAAAATCCCTTCCCTTCAATATGGAACCATCATTGATAATCTTGAGATACTATGGGTGCAAATATTCTGTTTGAAACGGTAAAAAACTAATTCCTGGGGTGACTACAATTAATAACTTAACAGCTCTCAGATGCACAGTGCACGTAAAAAGAACAGATTTGACCTTATTCATTTGTCTTTTGTATTGTTTTGTTGCTTTGGTGTGTATTGGTGGAGTGGACCACCTGCTACGCGTTTAGTCAGCCACAATTTTGTGCAAATATAATGGCAGGCTTTAAATTAACACAAAAACTCACTAAGCACAAGTGGCACTACAAGCCTGCAGACGCTCTCCCGGGAGCGGATTAGATTCACTGACAACTCAGCAGGACGTGTACATGCTATTCAATCAGACAAGGATTATGAGGCGACACATGATTGGTGCTCCAGTCCCTTTTCATCTATAACACTCGTCTGACCCTAAGAGGAAATACCGTCTGCCAGCAGTCTTGGTGGGGACTTCCAAATTTTTGATAAAAGATACCACAAAAGGTCTTGCTGTGGACATTTTGAGCCTGAACACTCTAAGACGTACGTTAAATACCAAAACCGCCTTTTTAACCCTAAAAGATACGAGGACCACCCTGTCCTTTTTACATAGCATCCAACCCCCCCCCCCCGGGCTAGCGGTCTAATAGGCCATGGTTTTGACCGATAAAACCGATTTATCTTCAGTCTACACTTACTCGTGCGAAGAATAAGTGGGGCTCCTTTGATTTACATAAGATACACGTTTTCTAACCTAGACTATGGCTGAATCACTGAAAGTCGCCTTACGAAGAAATATTCTATTCAGTTGACTGTCTAAACGAACTAAGGGTTACATAGTAAAACTGATGACGACATTAGCTTCTTTATTTATTCAACTTTGCCTAGCTAAATACTTATTTAAAATGTTCTTATAAATACTTATACTTATTTAATATGGTCAGTTATGTGGGTAGGGCAGGTGTCTTATTACCTCAGTTGTGGTCGCGGGGCCTCATGTGTGTGTTGACATTTTTTAAAAGCGGATTTCGGCGGTATGCCTCTTATCTTAAAAAAGACAGGACAAATCTACAGCTTTGTCAGATTTGAAATGTCCAAACCAATATCGCCCACCCAAGCTTTTAGGTGTTTCTAATGAAATGTGTTTTCTACGTCACGAGAGAATTACTCGATACTTGACTATCAGCCTTGAAATTGATCAAAATAAATTAACAAGCTTAGAATAGCTTAGAGAGTACGTGTAGGTAAGGTTTTGGAAGTTAGCCTGACAAAATGCTAACTGCCGAAAAGTCCAACTAAATAGCATTTGTTTGGTAGTGCCGGCTAAGATATGATTTAAAGAAACAGTCTTGCTCTCTCTTGAACCTTGCACTGGCTATAAATGGACTGATTAATAAAGGTCGAATGAAGTTTTGTTCCACACCAGTGTTGAGTTCTATTCTTACTGCGTGCCGATGAAGTCAGGACACGGGGATAAAGTGAGAGATCACTATGATACGAATTAAAGCACTGAATGAGCAACATGTGCCAACAAAGAAAACAGCAGCATCTAGCTTGTTTTCAAACTATACCTTGGTTATCATTTTATCAACGCTTGATGAAGAGTCCTGATACAGATTGCCGGGGGTCCTCTATACAAGGTGAATATAACAATGACTAGAACTGAGTAGCACTGAATACGCACGGTGAAACCAAAGCTTCAGCTTGCAGGGGCTGCCATCTATGCAGGAGTTACAGAACCCGAACGCTCTTTAACACGTTTTCCAGTGTCTTCCACAAGCCGAGCGACACTAATAGCAAATGATTTTGTTTTCCGGTGTACACGGGAATCAACCAAACCCTTACATAGGTGAACCAAGGCATAAATAAGAAATTGTTTACCTCCAGTATTTAGTATCTCTAACTGTGAACCTAACTTACCAGCTTATAACTGAGCGGCCTTTTAGTTGCCTTTTACTGCTGTCCGACAATTCAACGATTTGCGACAGCTTAATTGAGTTGTGCGATTCAGATCGCCAAAGTTTAGTCTATAAGTAGAGCTCAGATTAAAACGGACAACCAAGAACATCCAGATGCATTAATAATGAAAATTAAAACGACTGAATAAATATTTAGACAAGTATTTTAAAGAGATATATAAACAGTCTTATGTATGGATAAACTTCGCGATTAATTTGGCACGCACGCATCAAAAATTAAGTTTTTTATTTCTACAGTTACTGGTCGCATGTACTTGATGAGCCTCCAGGCTAATTCTGTAATCTGAAGGAAATTAGAACGAAAGCAATTGTTGGCTTAACATATAGGATCATGTAGATTCTACTAGTATGCATGGCTATTTAGTTACCCATCGAAGAGTCGTTTTGCTACTTCCACAAATTTTAAACGGATCAAGACGAAGCGTTTATGGTTGAAACTGACTTTTGTTTATCCAGTAAATAGATAACGGCGTTGGTATGTTAATAATCTGTACGTGGGGTTTTGATTTCATTTTAATAGATAATTCCCAACACAAGTTGGCGTTGTTTGAAATGAAAGATTACAGTTAGAATAAAATTACTTTCGAAGCCATATGCCTGTACATATCAGCCATATGTTGTATTGCTTTACCCGACACATTTTTACTTTCCCTGGAGCCAAGGTCAGGTCCCGTTACTCTTCCCAAAATGTTTTTACCACATGGCTAGCTATATCCTGCGCTTTGATTGGCTACTTGACCGATTGCGCTATCCGTTACCTGCTGTTTCCCGCAAGCAAATGGCGTTTTTAATGCCATAAAACAAATCCGTAATTGACCAGCCTTGTTCGTTCAAGATAGCTAGTTTCTGGCTTCATTCTGGTGTTTGGATGTCTATGGACCTCGATTGCATTAACAACAGCGTTAAGTAAAACTTGGCCAATATCCAGCCATCGTGACCTCATTCACGTTACTCATGAAGCCATCTGTACTAGACCCTGGGGGGCAATGTAGGAACATAAATATATACCCGTTTAAATGCTGCAATGATGTTCTAAATAACCAGGTTTTTGAAAATATTGGAAATTTCCTCAGAAAATGGAAAACCCCGCTTGAATGTGGTTAACTGATGAAGTTTTCTAAGTGTCTGTACACCGGGCTGATTTTCCTAATTCCCACATCAGCATTGCCAGATCACAGTTACTTAATAAAAATATTTCTATAAAGGGAAATGGTCAGAATGGAACAAGTCTTTACGGAAAGGTGAGATTATGAGGATGAGAGGTAGAGTTTGATTTTGTGAAATCGCCATTCCGATAAAGTTTGGAATGTTTTAGTAATATTTATTTTTAGAAGATATTTTCTGCTCTCACCTCTTTGACGCTTCTTTTTTTCTACTGCACGATAATAAACCGAGTTTATAGCAAGCGTCAGGCCATGACACACGAGGGCGTCGATAAAATCAGGAACATGTAACATTCCGGAAATTCTAAAAAAATTGAATTATTATAAAAAAATATTTAAAATTAAAATAAAGGAATGACAAAAACGATAAATTAGTAAAATAAAAAAAAAACAAATTGGTATTATTTGAGCTCCGAATATGCCAAAAAATACGAAAAAGTTCAAATCACTGCACAATGGTGTTTTTTTCCTGGCGTTCGAACTCTTCCATGAGACAGAAAGATATGGAACTATCAACAGTCTTCATAAGCTTCATAATGCATTTCCCATGGTTTTACAAAACATTATAATTTCTTGTCTAAACTAAGTCGAACTACTCGCGCGACAGAAAAATTGCGGACGGAACTTGCCCGTCATGTAACAAATGAAGACTTTAAACTTGAGAAAGGGCCAACGGACAAAGCAAAGGAACCGGATCCTGGATCTGATCAGCAAAATTTGGGATTCAAAAAGCTGAAAAACAGAAAAACTGACCGAACGGTTGGATTGAACTTTTGTATTTCCTAACCGATAGAACGAACGGTCAGTTTTTCTGTTTTTCAGTTTTTTTGTTATGTAACAGCGCTACGCCATAAATTCACTTGTATCGGAAACCTTCAGATCCTGTCCAAGGGGCGAGAAAAGGAAACGGTTATTTTCTCCTACTCAAACCATCATTTATAATGGGCCGGGAACACCAGATAGATTATTTTAGGTACTGTTGTTTTCTATAATTATTTTTGCTGTTTATTTCTTTATTTATTTTTTACTCATAATTATTATCATTTTCTGATGTTCAGGGATGTTCCGAAATATTCCCTGTTCCTGGTTTATCAGCCGACGGGCCGGGACACGTGAAGGTTTCTTTGTGTAGCGATCTCGTACGTTCTATCGGCTAGCCTGTCGTTTTTTTTTTCTATGCATACCGTTTGGGAAAACAAATATCCGCACTCCAGCCTGAGCTTAGCTAACAGCTGACAAAAAACCTAAAATATTAATTGATTCTTCGTGACAACTGTGACGCATGTGTCACGTGTTATTTGAGCATCTTTGACCACACATTCAGCGTCGTTTGGTTGTTTAGCTGAGATGGCGGGAACTGAGGTAAACATGTTTTGACTGTTTTTATCCCCTAGAGCATTGAATAATCTATTATACTATTTCTCTGAAATACGGTGAAGACTTTCGTACATGCTTCGTGCGTGTACAATCATTCTGTGAGCTGTATCATTCGGAAGTCAAGAAACTGAAAAGATCATTGTATAACTTGGCATTGTTCCTTTCAATTCTAATGGCCGGTGTGATGTTGTCTTTCTTTAAGCGTTTATTAGCTTAGTTTTCTTTGAGGAAAAGATCCTAACTGTACTCCTTCACATAAAGTACGAGCTTAACTTATTGAGAAGCCAAATAAATGCTGTGAATGAATGTAAGGAAAGTTGACGACTTCTTAGTGATATTGACGATATTGATCGAGTAAAGTTTCTTCTTTCCAAAACAATTTTCAAACGTAAAGACAGTTAGTCATTTTAATTAGCAAGCATTGAAAAGCTTATTTTAAAATGTTATTCATACCATATCTGGCAATAGAAATCGAGGGAATCCAGGAATTTCAATGGAGCTCATTCATGTGACAAGGCATAACTTGTCACGCAATACCTTCTGATGCTATTACAGAAACTGATATGAAGCCGGGTAAATTGTTAGAGGCAAGGGATTTATAACTTGATGTGGAAAGTTAAACCTCAATATTTACCATTCACTTTTAACCCTTTTTCATGTAATGTTATCAAGAAACTAATGCTTATCACAAACCTGCACCAGAAGTATACAAATGAATACTTTGATTCTATTAATCAGAAATATTTAACTTGTTTATTGTTTATTACCTGCAGCATGACACAGAGTCAGTCAAGGACCACTGTCCTGCATTTAAGGAGGGCTGCCCTTATTCCAAGCTAACTCAAGATCTTTTTATGGATGAACTGAAAAAGTGTCCAGAGTTCCAAAAGGGGTGCCCTTTCAAAGACGCACATAATGTCAAGGAAGTTCTTAAAGAGCTGTCCAAGATGCCAGAATCAAAGCACCATACAGGTGCAGCACATGAGCAGCTACTAAACATGCTTAAGGGTGTTCATTCTGAGTCTAAAAGCTTGGAAGAAAAAGTTGGAGAGTGTCCTGTGTTCAAGACAAAGGAAGGATGTCCTTTCAAAGATGCCAGCAAGGAAGGAAAGCCTTTGATAGAGCCACCCACTGCTGTTCTTGAGAGTCTGACAGCATCCGATGTTAGTGACCTTAAGGAAAAGTGTCCTGCATTTAAAGAAGGATGCCCATTTGCCAAGATGGATAATGAAGCTCTTCTTGAAGAAATCAAGAAATGCCCTGAGTTTAAGGATGGATGTGCTTTCAAGGATTTTAAAACAATAGAAGAAATCTATAGTAAGCTGTCGCAGATGCCAAGCAGTGACAAGGACTGCCACCATAAAGAAGCTCTGGTGAAGACCATGAAGGTTATTCACAAAGTTGGCCATGAGAAAGCTGATGAGTGTCCAGTGCTTCAGAAAGAAGGCTGTCCTTTCAAGTCCGTCGAGAGTGAAGGGAAGCCACTTGTGGAACCTGCTGAAGCTGTGCTACCAGCTGGAGTGAAGAGGAAGTGTCCAGCTGCTGATACTGGATGTCCCTTCTCTAAAGTAGGCAAAGAAGATCCAGGAAAATAATTGCAGGGCAAGAGAGGAAACAAGTAGTGAAGAAACTAATTCATAAGAGAACAAATACTTAATGCTGTTCATTTTTATAAGGTAAAAGAGAAACCTCTTTCTAGTGATACATGTAAGCTTCTACTCTAGAAATTATAATACTCTAATTTGTTGCTCTAACTAAAGTTAAAGTAAAATAAAAGTCACTTGGTTTGAACTACAATTGTAGTTGTCTGATGGTATATAACTCTAATCAAAGACTAGCAAGTCCCACTCAGAACTTTCCTCATTTCAACAAGTACAGCCAAACAGTACTGGTACTTCAGATGGTCATGTGACCGCCTTTTCAAGTGCACACAGATTTAGCCATTCATGTTATCAGAAATGAAAGGAACATTCGCAAGTAAGCTCACAATCTGACATGGGATCCTTGCTATGCCTAAAAAGTTTTACTTGAATCATCACTTATTTTAAAAATGTCAATCTTAATGGAGTTAGTCTGAAAATTGGTTTATTGGCTATCTGAAACAATCTTGACAGTTCTCGGTCACGTGAACAACTGTTCCTTGACCGAAAATATCAGTGAAAACTGAGTACTAGGTAATGAAACTTTGCCCCATGCTCCTAATGGCATCCAAGATGGCGGGTTGAAGAGATTGTTTGCTTACAAACAACTTGCACAGATGAAAACCAGCTAAGAAACGTGTAGGCATGGAGGCTGAAGATCCAGAGAGGGTTATACAACACATTGTAGTGGTGGGATTTCATCATCAGCGGGGATCTGAGGTGAAAAAGGCATAAAAAAAACTCTTAGATAGGGGCGATAAGTTATCAGTTTCTTTGCATGTTGTATGTGCCTCCCTGAATTCCGAAGCCAAGGGTATGGTTTTTGAGCTGTATCAGTTCGAAAAAGAGTTACTGTCTTTTCGGGTCTATCTAACAAAGCGCGCAGAGACTCATGAAGAGGTCGATACAAGATGAGAATGTTTTAATGAACCTCTGACCGCTGCAGCACCTATGATACCTACCGTTATAGCCCGTGCATTGAATTCTATCACACTGTCTTGTAGCTTCTTGTGTAAACCTTTATCAGGCTGTATACAGCGGTTTTCAAGTGAGTGTTTTAAAACCAAGTCAGTTGCAGTCGAACCTCTCTTCAATGGCCACCTTGGGGACAGATGAAAGTGGTCATTTATATAGAGAGGTGGCCGTTGTCGGGAGACAGGGGTTTAATATGACCCCTGTTTTTTTGGGGAGGGGTACAACATTAATTTTATATACTTAAAAATTGCTTATTGAAGGATTTGAAATACCTAACACAATCAAAGGCTAAATTGCAGAATACCCTGCCCCCCATTTACATCTCATTGAATAAGAATAGCAACTCCTTTCTTTCATGAACACATTAACATTGACCTCATTAGTTCCTGTCATCAGAACATACAGTCATCATAATATACAGTTGAGCCTCCTGTAAGCAACCATCCAAAATGAAAAGTGGAGGTGGTCGTTTGAGGGAGGTGGTCCCCTATGAAAAAAAGTAAAGTCTGCACATGAGTGGTGTGGCTCACCAGGCCGGAGCTTATCCCAGTTTCCGTAGCATGAAGCGACTAGGAATATTTCCACTCCCCTCTGGATGGGATGCTAGTCCATCACAGGGTTACCCCCAGCATTAAATTCGTTGGTACCCATTTATACACCTAGGTTGAGAGAGGCAGTGTGAGAGTTAAGTGTCTTGCCCATGAACACAACACAATGTCCCCGGCCAGGTCTTGAACCCGGACCGCTCGATATGGAGTAATTTGGTTATATCGACTAAGTTGAAAATGTAAATTGGCCACCATAACGAGTTATAAAGCTGACATTTCGAGCGTTAGCCCTTCGTCAGAGCGAAAGACGAAGGGCTGACGCTCGAAACGTCAGCTTTATAACTCGTTACGGTGGCCAATTTACATTTTCAACTTCGTCAATGTAACCAAATTACCTTGTTACCCCCACCGACGCAGCACCACAGTTTCTTTAGAAACTTTCACCCTTTATTCATTCGCTCGATATGGAGTTGAGTGCACTAACCATGAGGCCACTGCACCTCCCTCTGCACTTATGAGAGCTTAGACCATGATGGGTCAAAATTTTTCCTCATCACTTAACCCATGTGCCAATGCTGATGCAATGTTTTCTTCATGTAAAAGTCAATTTCAAGAAAAAAATCTGATTCTTCCATTTGAGAAATTTCTGTTTCTTGTACTAGCCAGAAATACGATAATGTTACCCATTATCCATTCTTCACTCCATTATTTGTCAACTGGTCACTTACAATAGGTTAAAAACAAAGGAAAATTTCAAACTATAAAAGTGGTCGCGGTCGCTTACGAGAGTTGGTCGCTTACAAGATGTTCCAAATATAGTGATTTGACTTGCAAACTTTTGGTATTTTGGAAAACTGGTCGCTGAGTCGAGGTGGTTGCTAACGAGAGGTGGTCGCAACTGGAGGTTCGACTGTCCTTGATTTGCAATCCAGAAAGTGGACAGATTAGCATTTACAAGTGGTTCAAATGTTCTCTATTTCTCTCCTCTGGAAACTAGAACTGGAAGCTCCCCATGTCTTTATCATTCCAGCCCTAGACACCTCCTCTTGCAAAGCCTCCCTCACCCACGGTTACACCTGTGATATTAGAGTGATAATTTCTAGAATTACGAACTTTGTATTTTTTCATTATTGGTATTTTTTGGTTTTGTTTGCTTATGCAGGTAGAGTTTTCATTTCCACCATTTCTGAAGAGCAGAAAAACACCAAGTACAACACCTCCAAGTGAATGGCGGTTCTTACCATTTTTGGCGTTACCTGATGGCGTACATAATTGTCAGCAAGGTATGAAGAGAGTCTGTGGCTCAGCATGTGATGGCATTAAGTTATTTACCACTGCTTTCAACAGACCACTTCTGAGTTGCCTTTTGCCTCTGTGTCAAAACCAGTCTTTTGTTTAAAACCATTCACATGACAATGAGTTTCATTACAAGTTCATTTTCATGTAAATCAAACTTATGTTCATAAGAAAGGCTTTGCACCTGGACTCATTTTGAAACAGGGTCTTAGAGTTTTTTGTATTACTGTTAGTAATTTAGCTTTTAGTGTCTCTCACAATTTTAAGTTTTTAACCTTTATTATATTATATTTTTGTATTCATATAATTTGAAATTTTATTTTCTGAGGGCCAAAAGTTTATTAGCGTTTGGCTATTAAGTGTTAACCCTCCTTAAATAAAGTCTTGCACAAAGTGTAACACCTGTTATCAAAGACAGTGTAGTATAAGTCATGAAATGTTCTTTTATCTTGTAGACACCTCTGTCTTTCATTTACCAAGTCTCAGCACATACATTGGCGAACAGAACTTTCAGTCTACCATTTTTGGAATTTCTTGTTACAAGCAAATTGACAGTAAGGTCTGTGGTGATTACTTTTAAAACAATTAAAGTAAACACATGTAATTATATGAATGCCAGTGCATTTAAGGATTTGAACTATGGCTTATATTTCAAAATTTTCTCACAATTTCATGATACTTTAAGTGAGTGCATTCTGAAAGAATTTTTAAAATATTGTGAATAGTGATAATTTGATTGCTCAAGCTTTGATACAATAACTCATTTATTACATGACTAATAAAATTACAGCATATTAAATTCCAATGCAGTCAAATTGAGAATTCACAATAAATCGTCCCTCTCAACCAATCACAGTGAAGTTATTTTCTTGCAATAATTATTAATAATAGAGTAGATAATGTACTTGAATTTCATGCAGTATATTTTGAACTTTCCAGTGGAGACAAAACACAAACAAATGAAAATGTTAAATAATAATTTAATACTTGGAATTTGACAATAGAAACTATAAATATTAAATCAAATTCATAATTTGATTTTTCTGGGGACCGAGTTACGGACTGAATTTTTTCCGCTTGGATTTATGGACCAAACGCGAAGCGTGCTGGCCACAAATCTGAGCGGGAAAAAAACGAGGATTCGTAACTTACAGTACAGACCGAGAAAATGAGGTTAGTAAGATATTTATTATATCTCTGGGTTCAAGAGACATTTTTTATATCGAATAAAACAAACTTTTGAATTTAGCGGGCTGTACAGAAGAGTACAGCCCGCTAAATTGACCAATCACAGTGTGCATACTAACTGAGAGATAAAAACTGTGATCAATATTGTTTCAGTTGTCTGGAGTTTTATTACATACTGTACAGTAGTTCAGGATGTGGGAATTTAGTAACAGTACATGTTCTGTACATCAAAAAAAGTGTTTTGATTAATCCTGGGAATCAAGCCCATTTTTTAGGAATTCAAGATGATCATCAGTATTGTGGAAACAAAAGATAGCACCTTCAGCACAAACATGTGTTCTATATTTGTGCTTGAACGTGTCTTTGCATGTTCACAGGACTTAAAAATTAAAAAGGATGATGTGACCAGATGTACTGTACAGAAGAGTGTTTGTATCCTCTCCAGCTTGGTGAGTGATATAGTGCAATGTATATGAACTGATGGAATCAAGTGACTGGTGTTGGTTTATGGTAAAAAAAAGCCATCACATGTTTTCAGGGAGAACCAAATGGTTGATAAGTCAGATATTGTAAACAGAGAAGAGTACTTCATGGGCGAATCACGTCAACTCCAACTGGAACATTTGTTCATTTGTGAAGCTAGGGTGACTCTTTGCTTTGACAGTAGCTCTCTAAGACAAAAATAGAATGAAAATTTTGATACTTCCAAAGGGTGCAAAAACTTTGAACGAAAGAAACCAGCTTGTGGCTGTAGAGCACCAAATTGTTATGTGCTAACAGCTTCTGTGACATCTTGAACTGAAGAACTCTAATGTTATGCTACATGTAGGTATTATGTGTTGCACTGAAGAAAGGTAAGGCAAAAGCTGTAAAGCCTGCCCACATAATTCATAGATCATGTTTTCTGTAGGTCGTCTCGATTGCTATGTCAGTCAATATATCAGTCAAGTGTCAGTCAATAGCTGACCGATATATCAACTGAGAATCGGTCAATAATAATTGGTCAATAGCGGGTGGACACTCAGTGGATAGTTGGTTGATATATCGGGCAAGATGACTGTCAGCCGATATAAATTCCTATAATCGCTCAGTCAGATGGCTCCACTCTACATAAAATTCTTCATAATAATACGGCATAAAGTTCCCTTCAGAAACACATAAAACCAAGGAAGGTTGCCAATCAAAAATTAAAAGAGAATGGCAAATGCAAAAAAGCCATGAACTGTTGGAGTTGTGCTGGCCTGTCAACCCCACAGTTTTAAATTAATTTCAATTTATGCAAAATAATTCTGGAACACGATCAGTGATGCTGCTACACAGACAGACAGATTTTTTTGAGGGGAGGGGGTGGCTGTACACTGGCTACTGAGACTGTGATGCAGAGTTTCATAATTTGATAAGTATCTGTTAAACTCCCACATTTTAAGATGTAGCTGATAATTTTGTGTTTTGAATGCATATTTTCTTCTTTAAATAGCCACTTTATGGTTACTTGAAAGAAAAGCTGGAAGTTGCTACCAGAGTGTATTTTGACGAGAGGGATTTCTCAAGAACAGGAATTTTAGAGGTAAAAATTAATATACTAATAGTTATTGTTTCCAAGCAGATTTTTGTGCTTATGAGCATTTTCCCTCATTCCTTATACTTCTTGTATTTCTCTCCAGGAATTGTATAAAAATTTAAACATGTCCATATCACCAAATCTTGAACTGGAAGACTCATTACTATCTGTTGGTGAGTTGTGCTTCACTTTATCAAATTATATAATCTTGCAGATTTTGTTAATTTATTAAAACCTGTATTTGGTTTTATTTTCTTACAGGTTTATCAGTTGTAGAATTAGTTGGAAAATTTCGACATAGGGTGAGCACACACAAATACATCTACAGCTTTACTTGTGACCATAATGTTTTTTAACTAAGTTTCATCATTTTGGGTAATTGAGGATATCAGTTTAATAAGAGGTTGTTCCTACATTGATTTTACCCTTTAAACTGGTGATTGAAAAAAAAATAATACTATTTACCCTTTCAGATTTTAGTTCTTTTCAAACTACTTCTTCTTGAAAAAAAGGTATGTGCTGGAAAATATTTTTTTTATTCTGCTCGATATTTCTCACGTTCATGTGTGAAATATGTGCTCAAAAAATATGTTAAAAAATATAATTATGCAAAGCATAAAATGTTTAGATGAAACAAATCTTAGCAGTATGTTAAATGATTGACACATTGAATCTCATGTAGCTTAATGGTAATTTAACTGATTTTGTAGATTGAGCTCCTGATTTAGAACTCAGACATTTTGTTTTTATTCAATATGCTGCATTAGGTTATTTTATTTAGTTTGTGTCACAGACTGATGGAAGAGATTCTCATATATTGTGAGTTATTTAAACACAGAATTCTTCTTACCATTGAAACATACATTCAAACTGGCTCTTCATCCATTTGAAACCTGTAAATTTTAATTTAAATTATGTAGAATTTATTGTTAGTAAAGTTATTGATCTTATAGACTTTGCCCACATTCCACTTTAGTGTGTATAAACAATAGTACCACAGTGAAGTTGGAGTGGATATTTTCATACATTTTATGTATTTTTTTTCAACCCTGACCTTAAGCACCAATGTTTATTGATTTGTGGGAAAAGTCTGTTGTCCTTTTGTGAACTTTTTTTAACTTGTAGGTTATCTTTCATGGCTTTCCAGTTAGCAGTCTATGTATGGAGCTTGTTTCACTTGTTTCTCTCTTTCCAAGTATGTATACATGGCATACAATTGTCTCTTTACTACAAGAGAATGTGATATCTTTAATTTCTAATGTGAAACATGGAAGCTAACTTTATATTGTTGCTTGCAGTATCAATACATATATTTGCCAAGCAGACAAGGGAACAATGATGATCACTGATGAGAAAGAAATCCTGCCACAATATATCACTATTTCTCACATTGTGTACTTATTTACTTCAATATACCATAAATCTTTATTAAATATTCTTGTGTACAGTTTTCTTATTCAAAAGTTGGGCATTAGAAGGATATCCTAGATGTATTCAGACTGTTAGTGAAACATATTGAAAAAATTGAAAAAGTGGTTGTAACCTTGCCTCTCTGTATTCCTATCCTTTATCAACTTCTATAAAATGTGTAAAAACTTAGTTTCTGACAAAGATCATCATGTTTAGCACCATGTTTGGTGTATCAAAATCTTTGGTTCAGCAATCTGCTGTGTCTGAGTGCAATCCTGATCTTCAATATTAATGTAGACAAACTGTAAGTTGCTATTGATGCTTGCTGTGATTGCTATCTTACTCCTTGACCATATCAGGTATTTGATTTTCTTTTCTAGAAATGATCCAAAATGGTTTGGTGTATGCAGCCCCCAAAGAAAACGAAACTTGTGATAATGTATGCGTGCATGCATGTATTTGTATTGACATGAAATAGTTTGGTCATTCTCTTCTATGCAAATGTAATTTTTTGTCAGTGATTTTTTGTTGTAGTAAACAGGCTAGATCTTTCAGTCTGATCAAGTTTTAGTCAACCTTATGGCTCCATGCACTGGCTGTTGGTTTAGGACAAAACATACCTTTTTACATGAAGCATGTAACTGAAAAATCACAATGACCATACTACAGCGACCACAGGTCACATTTGTACGACACTGTGATACACAGGCCTTCATGGCACTGAAAGTTTAGTTTGCCATGTTTGTTTTATGACTACATTTTTATGTTAATTAAATAAAACCTTGTGTGTTCTTTCTTGTATTAGAGAGTTCTTGTTTTACAGGAAGTTTTTCAACCTCTACATGTCCAAGAATGTGAACAGCTAGAAGTTGATATTTTTGGATTTCCATTAGCAATCTTTACAAAGGTGAGATAAGTCAGTAATTTTCTATGAGCAATAGCACTTCACGCAAGCAATTTATTGCTACTTATCAGCATGTAGCTACTTTGACCTCCTTGCATTCTTGTTGACAGTCTTGTTTTCCCATCAGACAGTAGACTTTTAAATGGTGACAATGACTTTCTCATTCAGGGCTGATTATGTTTGCGTGCTATTGGGTTTTGTCGGGGCACAATTCACTTTCTCAAAGTACAAGTTGAAAAGTGAAATAATTTTCTGCAGAAGACAGAATCCTTCAAGGCAAAATTACTGAACACTATATTGATCTGTAACTAATTTTAAAAAATTTAACCTTTATGATAAGGTGTAGGTTTTTGACTGAATTGTGTTTAACTTTTAGAGGACCACAGGTTTGTAAGTAATTTTAGTTACTGTTGAGTGTTATAAAATAAAGAATCTTACTTACTTATAAGTCGTCTAATAACAACTTTTATTTACATACAGTAACACCATTCCTTCGCTCACGGCACTGTAAAATTTGTTGACTCCTTCAAATGTCTAGTGCCATAAATGTGGTATATCCAATTGATTTCATGATAAATTTATTAACTTATTTATTTTGTATTTTTAACTTATTTACTTGTTTTACATTTCTATATTTTTTAAAGTTGGTGTAATAAATCTCCTTACATGCAAAATCTTAATGAAAAAGTCATATGGCCGGCATGCTTTTTCTCTCGGCAACTGTTTACCAGAAGACATTGAGAACGCAGACTCTATTAGCATTTTCAAACGTAAACATGTTACTTTTTAAGCTAACTTTTTAGCATAACAGTACTATTATTTTTATTAATGTTCTATTCCACTTCACCAATTGCAAATCTCTCACAAATAATTTCAATAAAGGTATCTTGTTTTCCTTCTAGAGCTCCATATTTCATCCTTATTTATCTTTGCAACAAATGGAACTGTTAAAGAGCCCCCGTGTGCGTAGTTTTGTGATTGGAGCGTCAAATTATTTGTACAAACGACAGAAGGGATTATCAGAAGTTTTGGTAGATGTGAGTAAATTTAAAACAATTGAGGTTATGATATGGAAACTCTCATGTTTATAATTTAGCGACAATACAAAGGTGTACTCCAATCTCTTTGCTTAGAGAACTGTTCCAAATATGTAACAAGTGTGTCTATTTAGTTTGATTTGAATTGTGCTGAACTGCAAGTAAAATGGTAAACTCTTTCAATGTTCCCCCAACCATTCAAGCAATCAAAGGGAAGTTGTTTCATTCTAAGCCAATCAAGTACAAAACCAAAACCATTGTTATCCCACGCTTGCAGGCACGCTTGCTGGCATTTCTGCACGTGTTATATTCATTAGACTGACTTGTGCTTACCAAAGGTTTTTTATTTCTTATTCCACTTCTTAGCGATCATACATTAAACATCGTTGTTACATCAGGTGTAAACTTCAATTCAGTCAGTTCTTACAGACTTCTTAAAAAGTGTTTTTATTGTAAGCTATTTCTCTAGTTGGTCTCCACCTAAAGGTCTTCTGTTAAATGAATACATTTTCCACAGAGGAAAATAAAAACCCGTCATTCTGCAAATTTACAGGGTTTGTTTCTTCCTTCAGCTTGAAAGTGGATCAATAGAAATTCACAATCCTGAACTAAATGAACAGCTCACGTTATCAACCGCTGACCTGAGATTTGCAGACTACCTCATTACTCACGTGAAAGAATATGTTGAAAAAGGCGAACAAGAGGCCGGTAAGTTGAAGTAGTACAACAGACATTCAGCTGCCGCATATCACTTTATATTTCTTGCACATGTTTGTAACCTAACAGCTCATTTAGTCCTCAGTGGCTACTTTTAAGAATGTATTCTTTGTACATTACTTCTTTAGGTGATACATCTTGGTCGGGTAGGTTCAGACGGTTGCCATGTATTCTTTATGCAGATCCTGGAAACCTGAACGAAGTTACCAGCTTAAGTAACCTTCACAGCCTTGTATTCTTTTTTAGCGAGAAAAGGTCTCCCATACATACATACAACCTTTATTTAACAAGATGGAAATTTTAAAGCTAACAAGCTTGTGGGGTCGCGTACTACGTAAAAAGATACAAATGCTAACAAAAAATTAAGAAGCCACCATTGAAGGAAAAAAATATCGATCTCCGTTGATTTAGTCAGAGTAAAACATGGCGCACAAGATATTAAGTTTTTCTTGCTCTCGTTGCGTGCTTTTTACCTTAATTGGGACCGATTCGTTTGTCTAGTCGGAAGATGTTTCAGAGCAGTGTTTTACGTGAATCAGAAATCTGTTTACAGTATTTTCCGTTTTCTTATGCAGGCTGGGATGGCAGTGATGAGTGGATCCGAGCTCAGTTTAAATTGTATCTTTTGTCTTTGCTGTCTTCCATACAACACACAGGTTTGTATTAGTCACACAGGTTTGTACTAGTCACACAGATTTGTACTAGTCACACAGGTTTGTATTAGTCATGTTCGTCTCATTGGTTTATAATATAGCGCAGTGTCTGATACTTGGTTGTTGTTGCAGATGGTGATGGAATGGCAAATTACAATGAGCAGTTCATAGGGGCCTGGAAACAAACCACTAACTATCAAGTTTGGCGTGGAAAAGAGCATGCTGGGATTGACGACGTACATGCTGGGTAAACTACGTGACACTTACATAAACTGGAAAAACAAACTGTAGTAAACAATTTATTTTGTCTTTGACAGGCATCCATTTCAAGGTCAGATGGGGCTCTCAGATATAAAGATCCGACTGTCTAAGTAAGCTGACCGCAATTTACATTTTAAACACTTGTTTACAGGTTTGTTTACAGGTTTGTTTACAGGGCCATCCGTAAAATAAGTTTTTCTATATTGGAATGATTTAGCGTTTGTTAGAGAAAGCTAGTTCCACTGCAAAAGTAGTCTCTGGACAAGATTTAAGCGTTGTTTGTTTTTTGCTGTTTAGTGTTATGCAAACTGAAAGAGGACGGAGAATTGGTTATGCTGTGGCGGAAACTGGCAAGGCAGTAGGTGCGTAGACAAGTCTAGTCTACAATTCTAGCGTTGTTTGGTTTGTTAGCAATTCTGCAAAGTCGTAAAAATTGGAACTAGGTAACTAGTTAACTGTCTTAAACTCTTTGAAAAAAGTAAAATAGTGTTAACTTGAAAGGGCGGGAAAAAGACCTTAGTGATCCTTCAATCGAATATTCTATTATTTAATATACTAAAAAGAAGAGGTGATTAATTTGTGTAAAGAATTGAAATGTCCACTCTTGATATTCTGAAGTCAATGATTTCGTGAGATTCCACAGCGGACGTAACTCCCAATCTCCAGCTTTAGGGGAAACCCTGGTTGTGTTTTTCAAAACTAATTTTTTTCTCAGGCGGAGCTATCAACAGCGCACGCTCATTTGTGACATCTTGGCTGTCAGAGCTGACGCATTCATCGTCAGAGCAGAATGAAGAGAAGACTGGGGACAAGACACAGTTGGACGAAGAAAATATAACGACATATAGTGAGGAAAACACTCTTGAATTGTGAGGCTAGCCAGGCACTCTAAGATAATGGTAAATTAGAAAGTCTGAGTTTTATGGGAAGTATCTGGAATTTAGAAATGAAACTGACTTATTAAGATATTTGGAACTGACATGCAGTGTAAGACTAAAAAAAGAAAAAAAATATTTGTCTTAGTGTAAGGCAAGCAGAAATGACTGTAGCACCTGTTTAAATTTCTGTTCATAAACAACTGTCAGCAATTGAACATAAGTAACCAGAGGCCCCTTTCTCAGAGGTGCCTAAAAGTTCTCGCACCCTGGAAGCCATAGCAGAATTTCAAACCTTATGATTACAGAGCGGTTTTAGGCCCGGCTATACAACCGTGTTTTTAGATACAGATTAACTAAAATTGCCATTACGACCCCGAAAGGTTTCAGAGGGTTTCTTGAAACGGGCCCCAGGGCCGTAGTAGTAACAGGCAAACCGAGGCACTTTTCTCGGTAAAGAGTTTGATTATTATTGATTTATTTACTATTTCAAGCTCTCGTAAGGCTATGCATGAAATGACTTTAAATATTTTGTGCGAAATTAGCTTTTTTGACAATGTTTGAGAAACCTTTTGATCATATTTTTGTCTTCCTATGGAACATAATTAATTTTAACTCGCTTGTATGGCGATTATTTATAAATAAATATTATCGACTATGAACACATTTTTAACTAAGAACCATAAAGAGCGAACGCAAAAATAGCTTGATAGAAAAGCGCTTCTATACGTGCTTTACTCTTCTGTGACACTCAATCCCAGGCTTCTCGCGTCATATTTAACTGACTCTGAGAACGGTCAAGTTCCAAGATTTGTCCAAGTAGACATGCTACAACACACTTGGTGTATAGCAATAAATAATAAATAAATAAATAATGCTCCAATAGGTGGACAAAGATTTTGTTCTTGTAAGTGATTGTGATATTACAGGAACATAGTATATTACTTTGTTAAAAATAAAAAAAAAAAATAGGAAGAAATAAAAAGATTTGTGATTGCTGTTGTTTAGGATTCTGTGTTGCCCGCTGACCGTCACAGATGCTAAGTCTGCGTGCAAAGTTCAGCTTTCTGTACTTGACCTTCTTAAACCACTTCCGGCATTTCTTTCGTTTTACCAAAGCGTTTCATCAATTTCAAATTTGTATAAAAAGCAAACCATTTAAGCGCCATCTGTGCACAAATTCTTTACAAAGAACAGCAGTTGTTCTTTTGTCGTCAGTTTTCGCGGAATCTTAAGTTGATTGACAGCTGTGGGTGTCACTTTGAGGAGAAATTCCCGAAATTTCTGGAACGTGCCAGGTTGGACCAAACAAACTCTCATTCTGTCAATACAGCCGCCGTTTTCTCGTCGCATCAGGTAAAATGGATTCACTTCACATAGGGCATCGTCCAACTAAAAGGATAATGAAAACAAACGGGGTTAGATTTTAAATCTCGATGAATCACATCGCTGTAAGTAACGTACGTTTCCTTTTTCTTTATGCTTGAAAACATATCAAAAATAACTTGAATCTTTCACTGTGGACCAAATTTAACCCATTGACAGCTGAGATTTTTGTTTAGACATTTTTGATATTTTCGTCATGGAGAAGAGCTAAAATAGCTCCAACTCCCTCAAAAATGCATTAGCAACAAGAAAGAAAGCCTTCCTTTCCACTAGCAGACATTTTTGCTCGAACATGCGCACAAATCAAAATAGTTACGTCTATACACAGTAATCTGGTACCTCTAGCCTTCGTTCCTTAATTCGCATGCTGGCTTAACGAGACACTCGTTTCCCGACCACTGGTTAAGGGAAACGAAGACGCTGGGTACGAGGATGGTCTTAAGGGTTTTTGGTTTATTTTTTGTCCGATTTTGCTTTTTCTCTTTTTCTTATCTTTTTGCTGCAGTTGTTGACCTTCTACTGGGCTTGCGTCCAGTTCAAGAATTCTAGAGAAAGCCTCATTGAGACGGAAATTCTTACCGCGGACTACCCAAGTGTAAGTGGAGGAATTTTGCTGGAGTTTTTAACACCAATTTCTGAGCATTTCCGTGCATATTGCAGGACGGGATATCGTCTCTTTTGCTGGTGACGCGTACGGCTACATATGCTAGAATTTTGTTTTCGCAAATTTTGTTGCACTCTAATAACTCAAACCTAGGGAAAAAAACTCAGGCTGATACCTGTGATAAATTGCACGGGAGAGCGATGAATGTGAACGTTACCTCTTGCGAGAGCATGTCATTTGCCGCCGCGTCACGGCCGTTCGAGCCTCTCAGCTCCAGAAAGATCATGTAGAATGGCTTGACGCCAAACCCTGTGTGGTTTCTGTGGGTACTATGGCTACCATGGATTTTCTTGGTAATAGTTTCTTCAATGGCTGCTTTACTAGGTGGTATAAAATCCAACAGAATGCTCTCTGCGCATGTGTAATCCACAAGGCGAGGCCTCTCGCTTGTACCTTGGAGCACCTTCGTAAGTGCCTCGTACATCATCGTTTCAGTCGTTTTCTCCGAACGCATGTTAAGAATCTGACCTTGTCTGTACTGGAACTCGATCACCGGGCAACTGTTGTGAAAGCGAACCACTCTCACCACATCTCCGATCCTGTATCGATAAAGACCGCTCAGAGTTGTCACTATGAGCTCGTACAGGCACCCCACTTCAACCTCTTCACCAAACAACGTCTGCAAGAAAACAATGGATAGCAATTTACAGAAAAGGCACAAGATCAATTCAAAAAATTCAGAGAGACTATTTAAAACCATAAAAACGTAATTTGTACCGTGTCCGTTACATATAAAAAGCTTTCAGGATAATGTATGTTTTACTGTAAAACATACAAATATGCCCCTCCCATGCGCGCCTCCGTCAAATAATTACTCTGGCTTTGCAATGTGTGTTCCTCAATGTGTAAAAAGGCGTATAAAGAACTAAGAAATACTTCACCTTGGGCTGCTCTTCAAAGCTGTGATCCAGTGGAATAAACTCAAAGAACATCGATCGAGGTACAAGAAGGTAACAAGGCTTGGTGTCCAGTGGCCATAGGTTGACCCCTACCAATCCCTCAGTGGCTCCATATATAGTGGAACATAACGGCACGTCATGAAGATAGCGGTCCCGCAGCTGAGTAGCATAAAGCTCAGAGGAACCTTAGTTTAAAGAAACAATCTTCAGTTACTCACTGTAGTTGTAAATCCGTTTAGTTCTGGTCACTAAACTGGCGTCGTTGCTTACGGGCGGGGGAAGTCACAACCTTTGGATATTCAAATTTTGTTGGTAACTGCCATGTAGCAGAGCCAAACGGTGCACTAGCAAGTCACTTGAGTACATACATAAGTTGGTGGCCAAACGAACTCCTAAGTTTATTCGAAAGCGCATTCAGATTGTCAATAAAAATATTTCAACGCTATATGTGACGTGCTGTTAAGACGCGCGGGTGGCCAAACGATGAAAACTTTCGTCTTGGAGATTTGATCCCAGTAAGAGTGAACGCAAGTCAACGCAACTGCACTGGCGTCCTGGCTAAATAGCGTCGGGAGAAGTTTCGCCTATTTGTGATCCGTTTGACTAGACGTTGACACACCTGCTAGCTGACAGCTGACAGGTAAAATTTTGGTTGTTGATGGTTTGTTCATTGCTTGATAAATTAAGAAAGACGTGATAATGTGGCCAGGGCAATCCACTGGGATCTGTCAGGAAAATGAGGGCTCGACCGGAATGATAAATGGTAAACTCACGTCCCTGAGAGCGTACTGGAAAATGAGAACTACAAACTCCTTTGGGACTATACAGACCGACCATAAAATCGATGCTAGGAGACAAAATTTAGTGCTTGTTGACAAAAGAGAGAAATGCTGTCAAATAATAGACATGGCAATTCCAGAAGACAGTGGATTAAAGGAAAAGGAGGTACCAATTGTAGTGGGGGCTTTAGGAACAGTGCCATTGCGATTGAAACTTAAAGGGTATAGGAGTCGACACATAAATTACCCAGAAGATTGCATTGCTGGGATCAGCGAGGATACTCAGAAAAGTATTGGAAATGTAAAGCACAGGAAAGAGAAACATTCTGGTGTTCCTTGGCAACTTGTTGTTTCTTGCTATAAGAATAATAGTAATAATAAATAATAATAATGAAAATAATTAATAGTAATAATAATAATGATAATCTTTATTAGCAAATTCTTAAACAATCTTAAAAGAAATAAACTATTAAAACCTATTTCAACAGTGTTTACATAATGGCTCCCTCCTGGGTTTCAACGTCAATATC
>OMLO01000590.1_pt1 | contig 24468 bp, 13 predicted proteins | sample 1674811 | NCBI WGS metagenome assembly OMLO01 (sample SAMN06265003, study PRJEB25207) | coral metagenome | isolation source: Coral host | place: Mexico:La Bocana,Puerto Morelos, Mexico | collected 2008-11-13
GATAAGGTCGACAAAATGGCGTCGTTTTCTTGATCGGTTCTCTGAAGTTTTAAAGGAAAATTCAGAAACAAAAGGATGACCAAATCGTGAAGGTTACAACCAAGACAAGAAATAGATCATCCGTTAGATCGATTATGCAAATCGAGAGCGAAAAATGTAACTGTTAAATAGAAGCACATGTACAGCTTTTCGCACGCGCTTTGTCATTACAGAATGTTTTCATAAAAACGAGTGCCTAATGGCGCTTTTAATCAGGCTAAACCTTAACAATCCTGTTAATCTTATTTCAGCAGTAATCGTAATTCTCCTTACAATATCTGATTGCATTGCTAAGCGGACATGTGACTGGTAAACTACTGAAAATTATCAACCATCAAATGCAATGACTTGGTGCATCTCCAAACTCTCATGAAAAAAAAGCTAATATAAACTAGTCAAAACGATCAAAACTGCTCTGAATGATCTGGAGTTTTTTATTCTAAAAGTTCATAAAAAGTAGAGTTCGAAGAATTGACGAGGATTATTGTAATCCTGGAGTTAAGTCTGGAAAAGTCCAGCCCAAATTGTTTAAGTGCACTGCTTGTAATCCGTGTTAATCTTCTCCATTGTTAACATCCTTCATCTCATTTACGGTTTATTTTCATCTCTGTGGCGTTTTTTTCATCTTTCTATTTTCATATCTCCTTCAAATTAAAGGTAATTTTGTATGTGTACACTAGCTCACGACCCCATCAGTGTTCCTGTTGTTTTTTTATCGCCTATAAATAAATGCTTTACCTTACCTTGGCTAAATACCTTGACTTAGCTAATTTAAATATTTTTTTTCAGTGCAATATTGATTACATTACTTAGTTAAACCTGACTAGTAAAACTGTAAAATATCATTAGCTGGGTGTAAGCTTTGACCAGGGCATACACTTGTGAAAGCTTGTTCATAAACATTTAATCCCTGGACTAGTTAGTTCAGCTTGAATTACGCGGTGTAAAAATCATTTTGAGTTTTCTCCCTGTCAGAGATTTGTTTCAATCCAGCGTAGTTTTTGACGTCTCTGTGGAAGTTCGGGCTCCAAACGTAACAGCGAGTTTTGACTCGACGATAAAAACCACACCGAGCACCTTCTCTCGGCTATATAGTCGGCCGAGGGACGCCTATCGCCTTCACTTTGTTTGCGTAAACCCGCGCCCGAGGGACTTTGCGAGGGCCGTCTGATCCCTTGGAATGTGATAAGCTCCTTGAATCCTCTTCGAAACCGCGGGTTTCTCGCGCCTAAGATGATGGGATTACAGACACTGTATAGGAAGCCGCAGATGTACGCGGAGCGCAAAAAGTGGCGGGAAAGCCGGCTGGCGTCAGTCACAAGCGTCAAGATCCCGTAGATGAAAAACGGCGTCCAACAGGCGATGAACGCCACCAGAACAAATAAAAGGGTAATTATTATCTTCTTCTGTGCTAAAATGCCTCGATCGTCAATGATAGCGGTATCACGAATACGTTGACAATGCGACTGAACCGCCTTTATAATCCTCCAGTACAGGATAATCATAGCCACGATGGGAAACTTGTATACTACTGACACGAGAAACACGGTGTACGATATGTCCAAAGCGTTGCGCGGAAATCGAGGCCCGCATATACAGGATGATGATTTGTAGACAATCTCAGTCCATCCCAGAACGGGACCTATAGAGCACGCGAACGCCGAGACCCACACCATTACGATAATTATCAAAGAACGTCTTGGAGTTATTATCTTCCGCAAAGGCTTAACAATCGAAAAGTACTTGTGTATACTCACAGCAGTTAATGTGAAAATAGACGAAGCGAACCAGAAGGGGACGATAAATCCATTAAACTTGCACAGCGCATCGTCAAAGATCCAGGCTTGTTTGATAAGAGCGACTATCATGAAGGGAATACAGAATATACAGACTCCAATTCCGGTCACTGCCAGCTGGGTAAGAAATATGTTCGTTCGTGTGCGCATCTGGCGATTGAAAATGACAACACCAATCACGAGCGCATTGCCAATGAAGCCCACCACGAGCGTCAAAAACAGGACGGAGAGCTGCAAGAAGGCGATACTGTCCATAGTCATGCTATTTTCGTAGTTCGTGTTCGTGGAATTCATATCATGGACTTTAAAGTTCCTTTGAATTGTTTCCTGAATGAGTTATTCACCAGCTATTATCAATCACTTGGAGCACGGCAGGAAGGACTTAACCTGACGTAGGGTAGGGCAAGGAACTTCTTACGACGCCTTTCTGATGAAAGAACAACGGAGGAAAGTCTGATAACCAAGAATGGCGAGGTACACTCGACAGGTTGAGTGCGAAGGAACGCGCGTAACCAGACCAACTCGTGTTAGTTTGCTCTTGCTTATCTGTGAAATCGAATATAAGTACCTCTACTTTCACAAAAAAATGAGTCAGTAAGTACTTCGGTCTAGCTGAATAAACTTTTATCTCTTTGTTTACAAGCCGCCCTCTATTGATATAAGAATAAAAGATGACCATGAAAGGAAACCATTAGGCGAACAATAGGCTATCGACCGTCATAGTCGTTCAAGCGTGGCTTACAGTAGGTTTAACACAAGAAAAACAGTTGTCTAAAACGACATTTTGCGTTTACGTCTGTTTTAATATGTGACCACAGGCTTAGACATTAGGAATAAGGAAACTTAAGGGGCAAAATGGCTAGGGTATAATGAAAATGCATTCTGAAGGACGTTACATTTGAGAATGTAAGAAGAACAAAGAGAAGAAAACAAAGTGTAATCTTTAATGGTGGGCTTAACATTGCTGCTTCATGCAACAGGCAACAGATTTATAGAAAGTACCTTGAGTGGGCTTCTTGACGTATTGACTGTTGTGTGCGTCTTAGCCCTTCATTTTCTTGCATACACCCCTCGTTTTAAAGTGGCACATCTATAAATAAAAACATTTTACATTTTAGGATAAACAATATGCAATTAGCGCCTTAGAATCTTGGAGAAAAAGCGTCTTATAATCTATTATTATCAGAGTTGTTATTACATAACTGTGAAAATTACTCCCTTGTGACTGGCTGTGAGCAGCTCAATTTATCGTTAATTTTCTGATTTGCATTGCAGTGCAAATCAATGCGCGCGTGTTTGTATTTTTTTTTCATTATATAATAAAAGAGTCATCAGTCAAATTTAGGCAGCGTCCACAGTACGGCGAAAAAAATTGATAACGCAGCTTTATTTCTGCGGTTAGATGTACTCTCCTCACTAATCCGTCACGAAAAATGGATTTTTTCGAAAACGATGGGTTCATGATAACCAAGTGATTTCCCAGGCCAAGTTTCCCTCAAACACAAATTCCTCCCGCGAATTGTGAACGAGCTTGCCACAAAACCAAGCTAAATAAAATACAGCCGTCCAAAAGATGACAAACTGAAAATAACTATTTTTCTTTAAGTTAAAAGAACTCGCGCGTGACAGCACGTGAGAGGCGGTCACGCAAGTACCATTGAATAGGTGCTTTACGTAAGCGACATCCTTTGTGTCTGGTCTGAAAAATCCAGACAGAGTATATTATCGAATGCAAAATGTCGTGAAATGTCGTCCTCTGTGAGCACGGAATGGCTTTCGTTGGATTTCAACGGTTGAGAGGCTGGGTATTTTGAAGTTTCGTTCTTGAGGCTACAACAACTAACAAGTAAGTTTCAGTTTCAAATGTCCTCTCACAGTTTCAGAGCAAGATACAAAGCGAAACGCTGACTCATTTTAAAAAGTTTCTACCGTCGAAAACCCTAACGAATCGGACGCTGTGTTGAACTAAATTATGTGCTTTTCATGGCAAAAACGGCAATCATGGGCTTGCTGGTACCATTCTGTTTGGTTGTCGATGTTTTATAACTCAGAGGTAACACGCGAGCTTTCAGCAGAAACTTATTGATTATATTGTACTTTCGACCATCAGTGACAAAGAGTCAGTTGCGGAAGACCGGATTCTGCTTTACACTCTTTGAAATGTTTCACACTGCTCTTGATTTATGTTTTTCACGGCAGTATGATATGAAACATCACAGTTGTCCGTTTCGGTATTACGCTGCAATCCAGCTTTACACTGGGAAATTAAATATTTCACGTCAAGTGGTCTTGGCGTGGCGCGATTGATTGTTTGTCAACTTCTATGCTTACATATGGCAAACACGTTGAGTTGCTTCTGACTTCGCATTGACTTCGTATCGACCTCAGTATTTTATAAAAACGTTTGACTTCCTACGGTTGAATCAATGATATCTCGGAACGTCCTTCCGCGAACACGCCAGTAATAATTTGAATTCACGCCGAGTTAACAAGAAGGAAAAACGGAAACCCTTATAACTGGCCGAGAATTTAATGATTCAAATTGCTTTATTGTCCAAGCAGGTACCGCCTTGTAATCACTCAATTTTATGGCGTCCTGTTGAGCAATATTCCAAGCACTTTTAGTTATTGTGATGTTAAAATTCTCCATCGCCGAGTCAGTTGTTTTTCAGTTGGAATTTTTCTCACTGGAAACCCTTGCGGTGCAGTAATTGACTGTTTTCAAAAATCAACATGCAGTCTGTAACCCTGAAAGTACAGCAGTTCTGCGAGAGCCATGTGGCATTTCTCTTTTTTTAACACGGCTAACTATTTTGAGCACTGAGGGTTTTAAATCTGCGCCGGAAAAAAATATATTACTTCCTTGTTTCGTCAAGATAATTATTTGGATTTCTCGATAGAATTTAATTATAACTTCCATGTTTGTGGTACTTCTCTTTGCTCTCCAATCGCTTTTGGGTGTTTTTCATATGAAAAAAAGAGCCATCGATCTGAAGGGATCTATGCTGTTTAAAAGCATCATTAATACAAATACATTAACTTATCAACATGGATAATGGTTAGATTTTCTGGAACACCTTACAAGTGACAAATGACGTTTCTGACAAATTTGAAAAGGGGAGACGATGGCATTGTCAAGTCGAACTCAGCTCAGCTTATTTCCTTGATTGATAAATTTCTTTCCAAGTTTTATCACATCATAGAGTTCAAGAACTTTTCAGGCACTCGCGAAAGTAAATTTCATCAGAATTAATTCATGCAGGAAAACTGAACTTTTGACAGCCAGTTTTTCACAGGCTTCCACAAATTGCAGTTTCTTAATACACTCTAATTTATACCATTAACTTAACATATATCATATCAAAGTACGTGGTAAATGTCCTAAAGCAAACATCTGACAGGCAATTGCAAACTCATTGAAATATTGCACGTCATAGCGCTGTCAACAAGGAAATAGTTAGTGAATATACACATAGGAAGAATATTGGAGATCCCAAAACAAAGCGAAGGTTGACTTGATAACTGAGCCCAGTGTACGTTATAATACTCAGTGATATTCACACGCGGGAGTTTTCGCACGAAATTAGATTTCAGCTCATCTTTGTTGTGTATTAAGAGAGAATTCACTTACATTTTGTGTTTTTGCTTTTATTTTTTTACCAATATATTCACACTCTATCAATGTATAAGGCAAGGAAGATAGCTAAAAGATAGCTAAGACAGATATAATGCTGTCATCGGCACAAAGAATGATCATTTAATTGGTATCATAATTTGTCTGGGTGAGGTTATTTTAAAACCCTTACCCGGTTTGTTCCAGATCGAAATCTGTGATTGCCCCAACTCTTTTCTGGCCTATAATGAACAATTATTCACCGAAGTGGGGGTAAATATCCACCACTTTTAACCGACACTGAGGTGAATAATTGTTTTAGTATATACCACACAAGCTGAATAACTATCAGACCAAAGAGTAACTTTACTTGTTTAAGAGTAACTTTATTTGGAACGGGAAGTCATTTTGTTTTTCTTCGGCTGCTCGGAGGCGAATAGTACTTGGTTAATCACCTCCGATCTAGCCAATCAGCGTGCGCGAAAAGCACTATTCACTTGTGTGGTATAGACCAATTAACAATTAGACACAAGCTCGAGGTTTCTATCGGCTGATGGTTGGCGAGGGGCGAAGCCCCGAGCCAACTATCAAAGGCGATAGAAACCGAGAGCGAGCCTTCTAATTGCTTTAGCGTACCTCAGTGATCGATCTATCAAGCCAAAAAAATATTTTTTATTTCATAAAGTTTGATACATTTGTGCATTGATGCATGCTAAATCGCGCGCGCTCTGACAAACTGCCGTCTATCGATCGATAGACGGCGCCTGTGTAGCCAATCAGATTGCGCGTTTACGTGATAGTCGGTCACTGAGGTACGCTAATGCTCGATATACACCCTATTTCAGACCAGACACAGGAACTGCTTTGGTTTGCGTAAAAATTTGACTGAGCTGGGCATTAAATTTTTGACGTTAATTAAATCACACTTTTTGAGAGATGAGTGCTAATGACAACAGCAGTTACTTCTAAGAATTATGCCTAACTGCTCACCATAACGCACAAACTATACGTACCCTATTTCTGACCAAAAAACTGAAAATCATGAATGATGCTGATCCAGACCAAAATGGCTGGAGTACCATACGCTTCGACGTCCAACATATCTCTTTAACCTACTATTAGGGACGTGTGCTCACGAGATGCTCGGCATTTGATTAAGCTTCATTACCAGCCCCTTGTTGGAAAATGAATCCGCGCTCGGACACGAGAGAGCGGCGGAATTTGAGCCTACCATTTGATGTGCTGTGCGAGACGATTTGATCTTCTTTTGTTACGTTTATGGTTGGAGAGATTCCAGTCAGTGTGACCGTTCAAATGAAAACTATTGATCGCTACTGTGTAAAGTGCATTGCAAAGCGGTTGTGACGTTCCCGCCGATGAGCAGGACTTTCATGTAATACTGATTGCGTGATTAACAGTTTGAGTTCGGAAGTAAAGCGTGAAAATACAAGAGAGCATCAGATAGATGGTACACTGCCACGTGGAGCTGTAAAATGAACGTCTCTCGAAACAGGAATAAAATATTCAGACAATTGAAATACGATAGCAAATCCAGCAATTCCATTCCAGTTTCAAGTGGACAAAAACCTTGTACCAGAATAATTTTAAGTATATTACAGTTCTTTTCGCTAAGGGTATGAATAGTTGCTTGAAGTAACACCAAAAACAATTTTCAAATAAAACTGAAATAAATTTAAAATAAATTCAGAGAGATTGTGCGAATACAGGCAAAACTGCATCCTCAATTTTATTTCACCAGTACTTTCACGTGGTTTTCTGAACTTCAAACTTTGTTTTCGACATTTGGTGTTGTTTAAAATGATTTCTTTAGAGAAGATATTTTAAAGAGTCATTCAAAAGTTTGCAATACGATGTGAATAATCTTGGTACAAAGTTTTTGTCCACGAGTTAGTTACTCGAACTTCTGGTGGAATCTCTCGCAAAAAGTTTCTTTCTTTCGTGAAAAAAAGACGTTAAATTCTCCAGCTTCGACAACTTGTCAACTGGTTGTCAGTCATCTAAACTGCTCACTTTAACTTGCATTTTATTACAAATAGATATCCTTTATTTATTCACGGACAATTCATCAGCCAAGATAAAAAAGTAATACATATAAATGAATAGAATACAAGGTTAAAACTACCACCCAGGCAATACACCCGATTACTGAGCTATCAAAAAAGTAACTGAACTATATTAAAACTACCAATTTTTACTACCAGTTTTTGCTAAGGTTTGAATGACCTTTTAATCGTTCCAGTTTAGTTTGAAGAACTAAAAGAGTTGATGTAATACCACACTTTTCCTCTCTCGTTGAAAGTTCGAACAATGTATTCCACGATTCTTGTTTTTTTTTTTTTTCAGAGGAAGACCTTTCGCCATTAAGTTCGCGAATTACTGCTTCATTCGTACATACTGTGCTTCCACAGATGAGTCCTGCAACACTAGCAGGAGTTTTAGTAGCCATGGACTTTGAAGTCTGGCGGAGGGAGCTTGACATGCGCGGAGAACTTTGCTGCAATTTATACAACAATCAAGCAACTCATATCTGCGGGTTACCGTCCTTTGGGCGTTCTCTTTACGTCACTCGGCCCAATCCTCAGCAAGTTTCGACGGTCCTAACTTCACTGAACCGTTGTATAAGCATGAGGCAAATGTATAGGAGAAATCTTCAGCGATCGTCGTTTGTGTGTACGACGATTTGTCGAAGAATATGGAGGTATGCTGGACGGCGCAGTCAAGGTGGCCACAGTATGTGAAAAAAGGATTCTGTTTCCACAAGCAACGGTGAGTTCCATATCAACTTACAGATTCTCCAGTAATAGTCTTAATCAAGCGAGGATGAAGAGTCAGGCTGGTTTCACTACCGCACAAAAATCAGAAGCATAACGATAGTGACGATGCCCTAACCTCGTACCCAGAGTTTTCGTTCCTCTTAACCAGCGGTTGGGAAACTAACGACACTGGAAAGATCTGATTTTGAAAAAAAAAATTGGACTTCTGGTTGAAAAGACCATTTTCGTATTCTCGGCGGTATTGGACTGGGACTAGCTTGCAACTGAGGCTAATACGGGGAATCTTTTCAAATGCAAATGACATTTTCATTGCAAGCTAGTTCCAGTCCAATACCGAGGATGTGAAAACGTTCTACTGCGCAGTCGTAGTTTGTAAACACGTGGCTCAATATTTTACTTCCGCTCATTTCCATTGTTTTTAAAATCAGTCAAATTCGAGCCTGTAACAGACGTCTCGAGAGTTGTTCGTTTCTTGAAGCTTGCGCAGTAAGGAACAAAGACTCGAGGAGCGAGATTGGGTCGCCCACAACACAGCATAGGCACGAGGCGCATAATGGACAGGTTCCATACGTCGTAGCTCACTCGATACAGTAAAACAAGATGGAAGACGACGTTTAAATTGCTTATGTTTACACGTATACACTTGACAAAAGCACAAGCACAATCTAATTGTTTGTTGTGATTGAGTTACGGTCTTCTTCCTACCGTGTGCTTATGCTTATCTGTGTTATGGGCGTAATCACTACTGTGTGGTTCTGCTTATCCTTGTCTTGTGGGTGCCCCTACTACCGTTATTCTTATGCCTTTGCTTGTGCTCAGATCGTAGTGAAATCCAGCCTTAAGAGAGTTAACCACTCACGTGGGCCTTATTCTCAAGACAATCCTACTAAGTTATTTTTAAACATGGTACCATGATATATTTAACATTGGTACCAAATGTTGCCGCGCGGAGCCGGTAGGAAATGCTCCTCACAAGAAAGATAGTCCTGAAAGGGAATCCTGGCTTGAGCATTTGATCAAGTCTTAGCTCCAGGCCTGGCACTGAATGTAGTTTATCTCACCGACACTGCAACACAATTATCAGTAATTACATGCCTAGGCCTGGTTCACACTAGCAACATAAAAGTTATGTCGTTATGTTTGCAGTGTGAACATCCAGACATGGGACATAATAGCAACATAACGGCATCAACATAACGATATAAGGAAAATACTGATCTTTTCCTTATGGCCTGGGTCACTTTACATGACATTATTGTATGGCTCTCTCTCACAAGGACTGGGAACTACCGAATTCACGGATTTGATTGGCTGATTGGCTGAAATCGATATAGAAATCGGTCTAGATTTTCCTATCTAGACTGGTATTTAGACCGGTTTCATTTTGCATTGAAAAAGTAGCAAACTAAAATACGAAAATGTTCACCATTTTATTTTGTTTTCTTCTCAATCATTTATGGGAGTGCCAAAAAGCCTGTTGACAAAAAAAAGTAAAGGGAACGAGTAAATTTCGGTAGGTTTAAGTTAAGCTCATCTCCGTTCGCAAGCAAAATGTCGGCAAACCAGTTACATTAAACTACCTCAAGTTTTCTTCTTTGCCATATAATAAACATCTTATTAACCGAGCCAAGTCGGTCTGTAAGGGAGAATCTTGACCTCGGACGTGTTTACAGACCTCACTGCGTTCGGTCTGTACTCACGACTTCGGTCAAGATTCTTCCATACAGATCTTCTGCTCGGTTAATAAGAGCTAATTATTAAACTTAAGCTAAACTTAATTAATTACATAAGGTATCACATTGATATGTCTTAATGTCGCTAGTGTGAACGAGGCGCATTCAATTTTGAACTCAAACACGACGAAAGGTTTCTTTTATTGCTAAACCTTGTTGGTATATGTCATTGTAAGAATGAGAACTTACTTGCTGTGCGAGGAATCAGTTGCGCAAAATGTTGCAGTGTGTGGCACTTATGGGGAAAATGCTATAGTCCAAATTCCATGCAATGCAGGACATTTATTAGTACACCCCCGACTGCGGTTTTCGCTCTATGGGTAAAACAAGTATTTTTTTTATTGTTACACACACTGGTTACAATACTTTTACAGCTATGCTACTTACAAGACTAATAGATGTACTTACATTAATCAACAATTATTCACCGAAATGGAGGTGAATAGTGGTGGATATTTACCGAGCCGCGAATCGGCCACCACTTTTACCGACACTGAGGTGAATAATTGTTTTTGTATATACCACACTAGCTGAATAACTAGCGGACCAAAGAGTAACCTTACTTGTTTAAGGGTAACTTTATTTGAAACGGGAAGCCATTTTGTTTTTCTTCGGCTGATCGGAGGCGAATAGTACTTGGCTAATCACCTCCGAGCTAGCCAATCAGCGTGCGCAAAAAGCACTATTCACTTGTGTGGTAGATACTAATACTTCATATTCAATGTAATTTACAATGCAGCACATACATTACTTACAATAAGATACAAACACTTACGCTACTAAAGTACAAATGCTTACACTACTTACAATACAATGCGATAACACAAGTTGCTTAACAATACTAAATAGCACTTACACTACGATTACTAACGACACTTAGAGATAAAATTCAATTACTAATGCTAGCTTTAGTAAAACAAGTACGATAACTACGGAAAAACAACTAAAAAAAGTGTTTCTTCTCCGTTCCAACACGATCCTCAATTTTTGCTTTGGTTGGCCTGGTGATATTCATATCAGTGTCGACCGGTGATTACCATGCACAGGACAGTAACCAGGCCAGATTGCATGCAGCCGTCCGTGGTTTCGCCCGATTCCGTGTCAATACAAAATCATCAACTCCTGTTACCGGTGGAGAGCTGGCGATTTTGGCTTTCTATTAGGTTTTGCCGGATAAAAACCAGTCTGTGATTACAATCCCAGAATCACGAGAGGAATGTGGTCCTCCTCATTCCATACCCGATGTACCCTCACTTAACTCGTTACGGTGGTCAATACTTACATTTTCAACTTAGTTGATGTATTAAACCAAAGTACTCTCACTATAACCTCGTTCCCAGCGCGTTTCATGGGAACGAGGTTACTCTCACTATTCAATATGCACGGGGTAGAATTCCCGCCCTTACTGCAAGGCAAGGCGGTTCCTGGTACTCCATTTCGACAGAACACTCTGCCTGCGGCATGAGTATGTTGAAGTCTATCTTTAGACTAAATGTGAATATGTAATAAAGTGGTCATGATTTTATTCTGGCAACACGCGATCGCAAGGGTACCGCAAGGATACGAAAGATCCCTGGCTAGTCAAACAGTTCCTGGTACTCTGATTCTAACCATGGCACGCGTAATCGAAATTTCGTTCCTGCGCTCAAAAATCAGCTTGTTTGGCATTGTGACTCAAAGCCCGACTGATCAACTTTCGCCGCTCAGTTGCGACGAAGGCTCCGAAGGTAACGAAGCTGACGAAAATCTACAAATGACAAGATTGATCAGATAGCAAATCCACAGCGGAAACGCAAAAATATGTCGTAATCGAGGTGCATTTCGATGACATGCCGGATACCATGAACGATCTGATAGTTGAGGTATTTACTGCAAAGAAATATGACAGGAACGTACGAACTTTTCATCTCTGGTGAGAGGTTAATAAGTCAGGAAAATCAGATGCAAAACTTGCGAAACTGTCAGAAAATTCAACCATGGGCGGAATAAATTTGACATGCATTTTAAAGAACAAAGCAAGCTATGACAACTACATCTCCCCTAGGCAAATAAATGTCAGTATTTCCCAAAGTCAAGGTTTCAAACCGTCAATTATTAGCGGGAGGGGCGATCATAACTCCGTATCTTTTTAATAGCGAATGTGGCAAACGTCAAACAATTTGACATCAATAGATTGTAGTTTTGCGGTCAGGTGGTTTATGACAACCACTTTTCAGTATGCGAAGATAGTTCGATCATTCGCGTGTTTTTTTTTTTCAACATGGCATTGGTAATATTTCAGTAAGACATACGCAGCCATAACAACCTCTCGACCAATCAAAATCGTACATATACGTTTTCCATATTCTTTCTATCATGAGCGACCCTGAACGGGTGAACTTGGTGGCACGTCCACGATCAGTACAATCAGCTCTGGTTGATGATTGTCTTTATTCTCATTAGTGGTCTGCTTGGCAATGAAGTGGTGTTGTTAGGAGATATTAGATGTCCATAATTGTCTCTTTATGTTCGGCCTGTGTGTGGCGGTTGGGAGAGGCTGACTCTTTCCCAGTCTTCTCTCTGAAAAAAGTTGTTAGACGCAAGGAACGACAGGAGTAGAAGGGAAGACGGCTCCTTATCATTTCTCACGAGACGACAGGAAATGAATCCAACATGGGGGGAAATTGGGAGCGTATTCATGGAAATTTTCTGTTAAGGTGAAGGTATTCTCACTGGTCTGTGAATGTTTTTCCCCTCTAATCATTTGAGATCGAAATGTATGCCCGAATTTTCGTAGCCTAATTAAAACATTTTTTCCAGCCTAACCTTGTAAAACCCTTCCCCTATTTCAACCAAAACGTGTTTAAGTTCTGATTACTGACGATAAAATCTTTTACTGATGGCTGTTTCATACGCTGGCCAACTAAGCACTTAGTTTCACTGGAAAAAAACCAAACTCAGGAGTCCACTGATGGAATCCTCCCAAACTGTAGTACCATAACCTCAAGAGGGGAAAAGAAATACTCCTAGCCTTAGAGGTAAGCCATGACGGATAGTATTTAACTTCTCCCAGGATCAATGCAACTGAGAAGAAAACAGCTGACGAGCAAAAGGAAAGTTTCTCATCATCCGCAAATTTTCTGAACCACATTTTATAAGTTTGAGAAATTTTCTTGATTTTATATGACCATCAAATTGCTGTGCGTTTTAGGCATTATCCGCGCAATGTACTCGTTTGTAGTTTGATTTGTCAAAGGAATAAAAGAATTAAGTGACAGAGCTCTCCCCTCCCTCCCTTCCCTGGGCTCCCTCTACGCTCCATTCTTTATACTTTGCTTATCAGACCTACCCCTCCCCCCAGCACTCCCTTGGACAACATCTAGTTTCCTGGAGACTGATCCACAACACGAAGCAAATTTAGCGAGATCGCTCAGCACCAATGAAGAACCGATCTACCAAGTCTGCAAGCAGGAACACGATCGGCTACGAACTGAACGCAAATACAACCAAAGGAAACGAACTGGAATTGGTACCCGGGTGTATTGTACACGTGTTAGACCGTGTTACCACAAATGGGCAACCATTAGCTCTGGAAATAACGCCTAAAGTATTTAAAAAGAAGCTTACTCGCAGTTGTTTACCTTTCACTAATTATTCAAGCAAGTTATTTTTGAACTGTCGGCGTTGATCAAAAAACCTTTGAAGTAAACACGCTTCACTGCACTTGGACAGAGGCCATCTTGTCCATCAGACGGACAGCCACAAAAGTGCTGAATCCTTAGCTCCGAAAGGCAGACGATTGTGTCTGGAGCGTTCCCACAGTTCATTTATCGCTGCATATTTTCGTCCTTCTTTGAGATTCTGTGCTGCTGTTCCCCTAACAGAATTAGAACAGCTACCATCAAGGTGGAAGCTTGAAATAGCTTGCATTCCAGCTCAAAGAGTCTGGTTACACATTAATTGTATTGCGACATTCCGTGCATATTTTTGGCGTTGTTGTTTATTCCACGCAAAGGTCAATGAAATGAAGTTCAACTCAACTTCAACGTTCATTCATGACCTTCTAATTGTTTCCTTTGCAGCACAATTTGATTCTAATCGTGTTCGCTCACTAAAGCCATTTAACCTGAAAAACCTATTCCCGCCTCCGCAAAATATATTAATCACGTATTAAAGAAACCCAGCCCATGTATCGTAGTTTTTTAACATTTAAATTTTTTAAATAGCTGTGTAATGGAAAATGGTAACTTATCACTGATACCCGTTTCTTTTTCTGTCAAGCTTTCTTTTTCAAAGCAGCCCTTGGCAAATTTCCAATGGTCAACCCTTTAGTTTAGTACTCTGCATAACCAATTATGCATTTTACTCTAGAATATTTTATCGTTGAAGTCACAAGATTTTCCAACGCAAAAATTTTCCGGTCTGGACACGTCACAACCCCCTTATCTAAAATAATGATCCAAATTTAGCTTTCTATAAATCACTTTTTATTTTTTATTGTTAAAAACTCATGTTTATACTTCATTTAACAACTCATTAGACGTTGTTAATCTGAGAGGTCTATTCGTACAAATGGACTACACTGCGATATGAGTGTATCTGTTTGAAATTATATCAAGGCTATTTATTGAATCTTCCGATTATTTATACTTCATTTTCACGGTCACGAGCTAATACCTGCATCGATTTGTATAATGATCAAACGTAAACGACCACAAGTAAAAAATAAGTGCCTCAGTTTTCTGCGGGTAAAACTTGATTGATTTTCTGCGGGGTAGAACGCCTCACATCCACTCATATAATGATACTGATAGTTAAGCGGGCTTTAAATTTATGTCCATTTCAATGAAATCGATCACTACCAACATGTTTTCCACTCTAAAGAGCACGTGTTTTTGGTGGCGCCCTGCGCATGCCTGATTCCCTATTGCTCTATCGTCGCAGAGTGTGTGGCGAGGAAGGTGAACGCGCGTTTGCCTAGTACCACAACTTGTACACTTAGCGCTGAGTCGACGAACCGCCTCCAGCTTCTGCTGTGATTCTACTCTAGGTAGACAGCTCGTACAGGTAAACAAATATCTCTTGTGGAATTCCACTAGGGTAGTCGTGCCAATAACATATTGCGTGAGGTATTGCCTTGCGTATTTTCGGTTCGGTTTTGAGCCCGTTAACGGAATAACCGATGTTTATAGTCCGATTTGATTCTCGATTTGAAAGCTTTCTCGGGTAAGGGTTTGCGTTAGTCAACCACAGTCAGTAGCGCGCAAAATCATGACGCTGATCCGAAATAGAAGTGGAGCCCAAAAGTGCACCTACGATTACATGCACACTTCTCGTTTCTTCAGGTTTCCGAGTCCAATTCAGTTTGCCACGATGCAGTCGTAAGAAAACTTTCTTGGGCTCGTACGAGTGCGATCAACGGTTCTACGATAAACTAATGAGTTTTGATCGCGTGCGGGTTCTCAAAGATCTCAACCATTGTTTGAGAAAGGAAGCCTATTAACACAGGAGAGACGTCTTACACACATCTTGTATAGTACTCAAAGTGAACGAATGGCGTTTAAAGCAAGTGCTTTTTTAATCGCGCGCTCACGGTGTTGTTTTGCGAAGTCGGTTGTGTCGTATTGATGGTTGACTGTCGCGTACAATTCAACTCCATTGATTGAATTGAACAAGGGACGATGATCGGGCCGAAGAACACAATCAATTTATTCAATTGGACGCAAACTTTGTTACTCCTCATAGCGTGACTCGCATTGTTTATAGCCTTCAGTCAATTTCATTCTTTTACGCGCGAAAGTTGCGGCGATTCTGTTTACGAACGTGGGGCTTGCTTTGGCCCTTGTTAACAGTATGTGCTCTTGTAATCACTTTGTGTAGTTTTCCGGATTGAACACGATGTTTATGTCCGACAGAAAACACTACTTATGTTGTCGCCAAATATGATTAGAATGCAGCTACATGAAAAACAAATATGTTAACCCGAGAGGCTCCTTCAAGTTGTGATCGTGTATTAAAAGGCTGTTTTGCGGCTCGTTTTTACAACTCTTTGCTTTGTTTGTGCAAGGCTTTCTGTCTGTAAAGAGCTGAATTTGAGTTTGTTTAGGTAAAATCTCGTGCAAATGGTAAGCTTACTTCTGTGTCACGGTTATCTGGCTTCACTCTTTTGTCCGACTCATTTACGGTTCAGACCACGCGACAAGCAGATCAATGCCAGATGAAGCTGTACAAGAGGACTCGTGATAAAATACACTGTTAGCTAACAAGTAAACGAACTAAGTAAATTATTTCAACAGAGCAAGGGCACTTGTTGCAGTTTGGACGTTACACTGTGTCAAATTGACATGACTGAATTAAAACGAGTGTGCTTTCTGTGGCTTGATTCCGCCTGAAACAAAGAGCAAGGAAACTAGGTCCTTCATCTCACGAAAATTCATAGCTTTTGTATTTGCCTCAAACAAACGCATAGGTAAACTTCAAAGCGACTTACATTTGGATCAAGTTTGCCTTCACTGATTGCATGAGTGAGTTTTCAAAATGGCTCTTACGTACCGTTTGCTTTTCTCCTTTGTCTCTCGTGCCAGAAGCGCGTTGAAACCCTTGACAGAATATCATAGCGTTCACAGCTTTATCGGAAACATTTCAAGTTCAAAAAAGGATTTCACTGTCTTTTACGAAAATTAAGCTTACAGTGCTTTCGTGATAAACCGAGGACTTGCAAGATTGCTGTTAGTTGAGTGCGTAGAAGTTGAGTAAATTGTTGATATCGTGCTTCCAAACACGTGGATATGTCAGTCTGGTCTGTCGCTCGCAGGAGAAAACGAGCTCGCATCGTGCTTAAACTCAACTCAAAAGCTACTTTGTTGGTCGCGTTTGCGTAAAAAAACGGAGCCTCGTTCGACATTAAGGTGTCGCTGTTCTAAGTTTCTAGCTCAATTATCGATCTACGATCCTTTCTTGATGTGACCGAGGTCAGTGTTCAGTTTCACAACTCAGTGCATGCATTTTCTAACCTTTCACGTTAATAACAAGAATCTTAAAGCAGCATCTATATTCACGACTTGATCAGGTGCTTAAAGCTCACTGGCTGAATTTCCTTTCAAGCTAGCTTTTGAATTGACATTTTGGCTTAAAAAAAATCTATAGGGCTGTGTTTCTTTGACTTTCGTCCATGCCCTGTTTTAACTACGACTGTATTCATATTAAGTTCACTTTGTCCATTTTATGTAAAAATATACTTGGTTTAGAACAAACATGATTAACCAAAGATAAATCTCGTCTTATTTATAGCTTCGCACGTTAGGTCCGTCCGAGAAGAAAAGTCTAATGCAGGCTTTATTAGAATGTATCCTAGTCGTTTCCTTACGATTTCCAGTGGAAGCTCTATAGCACCCCGGAAAAATTGTAAGCCAACGCGAAGTTGGCAATCCATTTTTTCGTCATGAGTCATCGTACTATTTGAATCACCTCCATTTGTGACATATAGAGTTTTATCCTAAGCTAGGATTTGAATTTCAAATGAAAGGCTAATTTGTTTTATGCCGGTAGAGACACCGAGTTCTCTATGAAGCATTAGGAACAACTCACTTCATATTTCTATAGCATGATTTTGTTTTCAGACTACAAGTGCTCGGCAACCAACAATTTAGCCAGTTTTTTTTAATATACCTAGTTTGTTAATGATATTATTTCTAACACTTATCTATAACAGGCCAAGCTTGTTTCATTGCATTTAGCACAAATAGTGTCATCTATTTTTATACATGGATATTATAAAAATGATTATCACTTTTCAGCAAAATATGTGTTTTATTTTTATAGCACTACGTGAAATCTCCTCTTCCAAACAATGGCAAAAGGTCCCTTTTGCTCAGAAAAACCAGACAAAATAATTCTGCACTTTATCTGGGTGAAATACACCGCTGAAAAGTTTCCCTCGTTGCGAATTTCATCAGATTTGGACACGCAGGCTATTAAACATTATTTTTTCTAGTTACAGGCCAATATGTTTGGCCCAAGCTAAGAGAAGTACGTTGAATAGCGCATCAAAAAGCAGAATCACTGCAAGCCAAGAGTTTATGTTTACGTCTATAGGAGTTCTTCGGTGACAAAGCGAAGTGTTGGGTGTCTTCTCGCATGTACTCTGAAGCTTTGATTGATGATGGAGTCGAGAGTGAATTGTCTAGTCGGGCTCAATGTGGGGTCTTTCCGGGTTTTATTGTTGTGTGGCAAGGCCGTGTACTCGAAAATCGGCGACGTTTTTGTGTTCAAATAAATCGGACACTGACACGAGGAACTGTAACAGCATACAGCGCGTGTGATGTCCTTTGTCAACCAGACACAACCTCCAAAAAGGTGTAGAGTGAATCTTTCAGTTTTATGTTCAGTTGCAGCGTTCACAATTTGCATGACTTTGGTACGTCAAGATAGTTGCTTTATACGCATCCCGATACATCCAAAACAGGAGCGTTTCGACCATGTATTTTGTGTAATAAACGATGTGCATGTTTTGGAGCTTTTCAGCTGATAAGTTTTCGAACTGTAAACAGTGTGAAGTGACTGCAAAATACCGGACAAAGTGGTCAAGGTCTTTCTATCTCGATGCATTTCAAATTTCTTTTACATGTCCACCCTGTTTAATTCCAAAGACATATTTCTTGGTTGAGATAAAGAATTAACTTTGTTGATTTTCTTGCACAGAAAGCATTGAACGATAAACAACGACACTACTTTATAGCTTCACACCAGCGTTTTCAAAGATGCTTTCTTTGTGAAATCGGTCTAATGGCTCCATCTTCATTTGCGCTTTGACAACTCGCCTTTTTGTATCCTTTCGTAATAACACATTAACCGAGTTTTTTTATGAAGCTTTAAGTAAATATTTCTAGAAAAAGTTAACTTTCAAAGATCTTCTTCAGAGACAGTTAAAACTTTTCATGGTTATGCATTTCATGTTTCTTTTGCTTCCCATTCTTGTTTTCAGGGAAAGACGAAAAACAATCTTTTTGCAGATAGCGCGATCAATAAAAGAATAGCTTTGTAGTTTTGCTAAGCTTTTTTGAAATTTTTTTTTCTTGTGAATTCGCTTCATCAATTATATCTTCGTTTGATTTTGCATTGATTATTTTGACTATCCTATCGATACATTAACAGAGGTTTTGTTATAAAGACGCAACTAGCATTCAAGGAATCTTCACACGTAAGAACCGACACAGGAGTACAGTTTTAGTCAATTTTAGGCTTTCTTATTACTCTTTCAAGCAAACTTAATATAGCTCCAAACTCTTTGTGATCCCTTAAGCAATGTTATTAATTCACTCATCGTAAATGTTCGGTGGTTGTTTACCAATCGCCTTACAAACGGCAGAAGTGAAATTTGTCATTTTTCCTCATACTTGCAATGAAGTACATAAATTGAAATTGTCCGCAATTGGACGAATGATTTATTCAGAACGAAGCGCTCGTTATTAGGGGAATAATGTTGTTTTATTAGAAGAAACGTTTCGTTCCAAATTATCGAATTAAATAATCGAGAACCCTAGAGCTATTTCTTCGTCAAGTTGTCTAAGGAATAAGAAGTATTACAAGCAAAGTCAGTGCAATTGACGGACAACTTTACGATGTTTTAATTGTGTACTTTGGTACTTCGCTAAGTTAAATTGAGAAGAGTTCATTTGTTTTGCTCTTAAAGTGTTTAGAATTTCGAATATGGTTCTTCTTGGTGTTTTGTGAAAAAAATTGAGAAGAAATATTAGTTGCAACGTCTTTACAGCTTTTTTACTGAATAACGTCATGAAAAGTACGACAATCTTGAGGAAGACTTCGTTAAAACAACTCTTGATACGTTTAGCATACGATGTTTTTTAGGCTACCTACATTTGATTCTTTTGCTAGTAATTCTCTAGCAATTTCGACAGAGAAGGTCAATTCTCGTGGCAAATATAACCACTGTTAACAGGTACATAAAAATTAACGACTGAATGAACTCTAACAACTTTATTTGTTTGGGCGAAACAAGGAACAACACGTGAAGGTGTCAAACTCAAGAATTGTTTAAAATCGACCTTTCATTATATAGCAAAACCACTTCTTTACAGAGTTTGTCGATTAACCCTTCTGCTGAAGAATCTTCGCGTGAAACCTTCGGTAAACTGAACAGCCTGCGCTAGAGATACTTTGGTTTTTTTGGTAAAACAGCCTTTCGATTTTTCTAGCCTTTCCTAGCCTTGCAAAATAACAATGGCGTGCTAATTATAACTGGCGTGAAGATTATTACAGGTTCCATGAAAAGCAATTCTTTTTGTGTTGAAATCACGATAGTTTTTAATGATTTCTCCGAGTTCTGTTATTTCGTATCGTACTTCGCGTACTTTTCCACTTTCCACCCACAAAGGGTAACTGTACAATTCCCATGTTTGTCTTCAAAACTACCGTCTTTTCGCCACAGCCTGTTCGTAAATTCCGCACCAAGGCTTCTAAGAAGAACCTCAGAAATATTTAATGTGTGTTTATATGGTGGTAAATGGAAATCAAACGATTTCAAAGAGAGTCTTGCATCAATTATTTACGAAAGCACTCTGGCGTAGCGAGAGATTCCAAAGGGTCGCTCTTTGTTCTGCTTTGCAATCTAACGGTTAATCACTGGACGTGCTCTCGACATTTTCCTGCTGGTTTCTCAAGGATATTTCAAAAGCGATTGCCGGCCCCACCGCTGCGACATCAAGGTAAAATTGAGCGGCACTTGCGCAGCGCGAAACTCGTTACATCTTGTACGTGGGGCGATGTGGTGCTAAAAATATTTTGAATACTGAATGCCACCTCATTCATTTGTTATAGATCTCTCTGGCTTATAATACTTTGTAGCTATTTCGAATTTGTTTACCAGCTCATCCAGCAGGCCACCCAGAGATTTTTATCCTCTCAATGCCGGCTTTCTGCCAAAAGTACCTTTTAACCCGTGAAAGCCCCCATATCCTATCCCTGTCAAATATGAAGGACGAACAAGGTAGGAAATTTCACCGTCCGCTACACATCTCGAAACAGTTCACTTGTCCTTACAGTCAGAAATGAGGAGAAGAAAGAAGGCACAGTTCTCTGGATATCGCTCTGATATATCTACACCAATATCTCTAGTGAGTTACTTCAAAGAAGAGTCTAAAGGATTTGACGTGAAGTTCTTTAAAAAGAACAAGCCGGCGTTTGCAGGTCGCTATTAACTGAAGAAGAGGTGGATTTTAATTGTCACGGTCAAATCCAGTACATTATGATGAGATTAGCACAAGTGCTAACTCCGTTTTTATCTCGGTCACTAGACGCTTGGCCAGTTGCACCTAAGGCGTGCTCGATTATAATTCACTTCCGAACTTTTCACGCAGCGAATACCTCGCAGCAAATCAAGCCGCGTGTTTAGAACCATTTCGAAGCGTGAGATTCATTCAATAGCTTATCCATTGTTACAGCGCGAGTGAAGAGAGTGACAAGTAAACAAACCGAATGCAACCATTCCATTGGCTGTGAGCTTGTCAAACACAAAGTCTTACTGACAGATGACAGGGTGCCATTGTTTCCTACAACTTTTGTACTTAGCGACGCCATGCAGAAAATCGCACAAAAGGTTCGTTTCTCGTTCCTCTTGTTTCACCGATGTACAATGGCAGAGGCCTCTACGGCGATAGTTTATAAATACCCACGCTGGTCGACAGTGGGGCTCCCGTCTCGATGGCGCTAGCTCTCTTTACGATAAATCATTTACCGATTATGGTCCCCGCTGTAAAGCTTTCCCGCCGGGCGTCTCATTGGCTGAACAGCGTCACGTGCTCACAGGCTGAAGAAAAGGTTGCAATTTGTGATTTGTTGGCGGTCGAGTTCACGAACGAGGAGTTTGCGTGTTTCATGTATCTTGACGTTCAGAGGTTAGCTGATGCGAGTAGGTTTACATGAAGCGCGCATGTGGCGGGAAACTAAATCGCATGGCGTCACGGCACTGTAGATCGTAGAGGAATTTGGGCACCGATCGATGTCATTGCAGTAGGCAGTTTATACTCAAAACACGGGTAAAAGCACTGGGCTCGTTGTCGTTTATTTTTGTGAAAGGAGATAAGCCATTTTGTGATGGGAACGCAGTGTTCGTCCAGTGGAAGCCATCCGTGGCCACGTGTGTTTGGTTTGTTTACGTCCGTTCGAAGTTGCTCCTGCTTCGGCAAGCCACAGAAAGTAAAGTTTAAGAGACAGTGATCCTTCAATCGGGGACTTTGCAATTGATGCACACTGTTCACCGAGTAAAATAGCGATTTGTGCTAGATATCGCGGCAAGAAGTAATGCTTAAATCAGTAACAAGACGAATTTTGAAAACACGCTCGTATAACACAAGTCCTCTTGTACCGCAACAAATCTAGTAACTTGTCCTGTTCTGAAGTGGGTTCTCAAATTGTGAGTTATTCTAACGCACCTTTCAATTCGGTTTCCTTTCAGATTCAGGGCGACTGGAATGAAGAGGCCCTCGATCAGTTGTAGGATTGTAGGCGTATAATGAGCGATTCATTGGTTCAAGTTCTAGAGACATCAACGATGACAACTGATCGTACAGGCAATAAGGAACGCACGAACGGCAAGGACGGTGAATCGCACGCCTCACACGCTACGCACGACCCAGCGGCGGCACAAGATCACGCGAGCAGGGAGCTACAAGAAGGAGAAGCGCTGGAAGACAACGAAACGCCAGCCGCGGAGGCGGAAAATCGCAACAAAAACGGACAGGAAAGGGATGACAAGAAGGTATCTTCATCACAGATATTCTAGTGTAACATACCACATCCGCTTGTCATGTGACAGGCCGTAGAGTTTCGCCTCTTCCAGAAAAGCGCTGTTAAAAGCCAGAGCGCGCCGGCTAGCGTGTTTTGGTTTCGTTTTTTTAAAGCTTGCGTTTATTGAATGTTCATGAATAATGAAATCTCGGTCATGTTTGTTGGTTTTGTTCGCGTGTTACGGCCACTGCCTTGCCGCGAATTCTCTACATTCCCGCGTTTACGGTGTCAAATTGTACACAAAATCTCAATGGAAGATTCTTTATGTACATCTTTGCTCCGCCGGCCACATTTTCGGACCATGGATTTGTGCGAGTGCGTATCTGTGGCCAGATTATAATTTTGTACGGCATTGTAGGTGAAGATCTTTTGTGCGTAGCAAACATTTCACTAAAAGCTCACCTCTTGTACCATTGTTCCATGAATCGATATCGAGCATGGCGAGCTCTGCGCCATTTAAACGATCGTGTGTTGGCGTGCCACTTTAAACCGACATGATATCACCTAAGGACATTTCCTTCATTTACAAAGGTAGTTACGAATGCAATGTTCACATAGTTAACGCTCGTATCCACATATGCTTTCCGTATAGTAGTTCTCGCGGTTTGAGCGTACATTAAAATAAGCCGTGAACCTTGCCGTTTACCCTTGTTCCTCTGAGCTGTTTTTTGCAAAAGAACCCCTGTTTCTGGCGACTGGTTGTGCTAAGGTCGTTTGATTCGCGTGATTTTGCCATTAGAACGGCACTCCGCGTCGAATGATCGTGGTAAATGAAGTAAATATTTAGCCTGATAAAAATAAAAACGGTCGCTGTACTGTTTGCGTGTCAATGGGTGTTGAACACAAGTCCCATTTGTACATTTCTCGTGTTTATTTCATTCCCCTTTTGAGAAGAAAACCATTTTACTGCAGCGGGAGGGACAGCCTCTCCGCGGCTCATTGCGGAATCGACCGATTGTGAGTGGGAAATTGGCAGCGAACGGTCAGTGCGCTATCGAAATTCAAACCGCTATTTTCTCGGGTAGAAATAACGAAGCGCGGCTTAAATCTCCGTTGCTGTCGTGTGGTCTCTTAGATAACAAGAACATACAGTGTCAAATATACCATTCGTCGGCGGTAAACCGGTTTGATCGACGGAAGTGTAACTTCCACGACAAAAAGTTATGCGTAGCTTGCCTAAGCCGTAAACGAAATTATCGGAAAGCCCGCAAAGCAGCTAATTTACATTCTATAGTACATGGTTTTATATTCAGTGTAGTATTGATGACACTTTTCATCTCCGCCGATGACAAAAACGTTTCTTTGTTGGGGATCCAACTGCGAACTTGCTGCTTTGTTTTTGAGCAATTTGAGAATATCGTGATCGATAAGATTTTCAGATGTTTGCTGAAGCGGGATGCTTCGAAGATACCAGAGGTTTAATTGACTGCAAATTACGCTCAAACCTTCGACGCCGTGCATCTTGTTTTGTCAACAAGATATCGGAAGGTCTTTAGTCACGGGAAATTCTTGTTTACCCGCGAGTCCCGCCGAAAAAAAAATCGCGTTTCCGGAGTGTTAGAAAACTGTAAAGTGAAAATCGCACGGCAAGTTTTTCTAAAATCTGCTTAGTAAAGATCTTATTTTTTTTATCGCGGCGAAATGCACTCAAGCGGCGGATTTGCTTTAGCAAATGGATCGACAAGTGATTTCAAAGTAGCTCTATTTTA
>OMLO01000591.1_pt1 | contig 24461 bp, 9 predicted proteins | sample 1674811 | NCBI WGS metagenome assembly OMLO01 (sample SAMN06265003, study PRJEB25207) | coral metagenome | isolation source: Coral host | place: Mexico:La Bocana,Puerto Morelos, Mexico | collected 2008-11-13
TAAAAGACGCTTCCCCTGAGCATGTTTGGGAATGGATAATAGTAGTGTTTATATAATAAACAGAATAATACATGGACAGAGATATGGAATTTATCTTCTCGTGTTCATATTTGATATCTGACACTCGAAGATAAATTCCATAGCTCTGCGCGCCCATGTATTATTCTCTATTTATATAAAAATTGATACACTCAATACCTCTAAAGGCCCCAAGGGCTTTAACTACAGTTATGTAAGTTTATCTTCTATAATTTTATGACAATTATGTTGTTATACCTACCAAGTTGTCATTGTCAAGTTTAACGACTCTCTCATGAGGAATAGACCTGCCTCCTCGTGCATACTTTATCATTGGAAACTCATGATGAAGCTCGTTGGAAGCTAAGCAGTTTGGGTGAAAATTTTAAAGAAAAAGAAAGCAAGTTAGGAGCCAACCCGGCATTAAAAAAAATAAGTGAGCAGAGGTGAAGTGGTGTCCACAAAATTCCTGCAAGTCTCGGAGGTGTGGACTTTCTTTGAAGTTAGGAAAGACTGCACAAATCCCTTACTTGAATCCCAAATATTTTAAGAGTCACACCATCTACTGTGTAATCTATAGCTTTGGGGAATTATTTGTAGTATATTGTAGACTTCTTCCTTACAGAACTTTACAGTGGCCACTCATTACCTATAAAGTTGCTGTAACTAATTATCTCAAGATCAATGTTTCTTGTTCTTGAGAGTGATTAGATCTAGCAAGGAATTTCAGTTTGATCTGAAAACAGTAATCAAAGAGCTATTCTCTCCATGGGATGTGCCACTGCAAATTCCTAATTATCATTATCATTTTACTGTATTTATTATCTTACATTGGGGTGGCAATCACTAAAATCTAAGAATCACTGTGATGCCAATACCCTTGTTTGAAAATATTTCAAAAATGAGACTTGAAGAATTTCACAGACAAACAGAAACAGTCACACAAAAAATGAGGACATTGTAACTCATCACAAAGGAGTCCGAGATTTTGACCAATCACCAGCCCTTGGCATGTACATTGTAACTAAGAATAAACTTTATGAAGATCATACAATACCTGAGAACAGCACTCCATCTCCAACAGGACAAAATAAAGATGGGTAAAGCATCTGCAATAAAATTGAAATACACATTAACCTTGATTTACAAGAAATTAAATCATAAAATTAATATTAATGAAATACTGGGGAATTATTAAGTCACCGCTATTGAGGTAAATACAAATCAACAATGCAATCATTTTATATATGTCTGAATGCACAAGCTGATCTCAGTGATAGTGTTTACAACATGTATAAAATTAAAAAATTGCTCTAAATTTAAACCTAAAATCTTACATCCAATGAGTCTACCCATTAGAAGTTCCTGCTCTCCTATCAAGAATATAATCCCACATGCTTGCAACATGTCAATTTATAGCATATTTAAAATAATATGCCCTAGAAGATACTAAATAATACAACATTTTTTTAACTATTAGCTACAGGTACTGTAGACTATGTTTCGCCAAAGATATCATTACAGTCTGTTCAGAAATCTTTACAATGAATATCATAACAAAATTGTAATTATACATTTTTTTGCCTTTTCAAAGGGCATTCACTCGATCAGTTTAAAATATTCTTCTCAAAGTGAGGTCTTCACTTAATATATTAAACTACCGGTACTTCTAGTTACTTCATATTAAATCTAAAAAAAAATCATAAACCAAGGTACAGTGTATGTATGTGTATGAGATTATGAAGGAATTTTATCCTCTATCCCAGCACTAGTTAAATACCTTCATCTTAGGCAAAGCATTCAAGCAACTCTGAAAGTTATCTACTTCATCTTTTTTTTGCAAAGAGGGCGGGCTGGCATCAGAATCTAAACGCCACTGTTGAATTCCTACAAAAAATCAAACACCCACAAGTATTTGGAGTTGAATATTAATTTTATGTACAAAAATTAGTCTGTTAGAAAATGATATATGACCTTGATGTCTAACGAAAGTCTTTCATGTTTATACAACTCCAGGAAGATCACTTCTCTATAACATTTTAAAATACAGTTTTATATATTATAAAGTTTATAAAGTGAACTCTCATTGGCTGAAACAACATGCTTAATCAGAGAACAAGGGATGGGTTGATGCTGGCTTTGAAATTTTGAAAAATTTGATCCAAATCAATCATGCCCTGTGACTCAGACAAATGCAATGGAAATTAACTACTTGTCTGCAGTAAATGTGGATGCACAGAGACCATTGTTAACAACAGTAGTGCTAAAACTGTACAAAAATAACAATTCTTGCTAGATTCTGACAAACCACATAGCGAAAGAAAAATAATCTTAACCAGTAGTACAACTGAATGCTTCAATAAAAGACACTAGATATTTGTTATGGAGGCAGAAACTATAATTAAGAAGTAAACAACAACAGAAAACACCAATCTGAGCTGTCTCTGTTTATGACAAGAAGCTTCATTTTTGTAGATGTTCAAACAACACAAGTGATCCATTGAAAGCTTGCTCTGAGATTCTCTCCTGTACTCGGAGTAGAACCAGTGGAAGCAGTGTAGTCTTTCTAAGCAGGCTGTAAATAACTGTAGCTCCTTTCAAATACAACTCACCATTTCCCATTTTTCATCTGCAAGCTTTGAGCTCCTTGTTTCGTACATTTTAATGAGCCACAATGTGACTGGATTCCTCTGGACTAAGAACCTTTAGATCCTTATTTAATTAAAAATTTTAATAACTAAAAAGCCAGCTTTGAAGGTATTGTTCTTTCCTCAAAAGACACTTGAAACTGAAAGCTTAGTGACTGGTTTCCTCTGGACTAGAAACCTTTGAATCCTTATTTAATTAAAAATTTCAATGACTAAAAAGCTAGCTTTGAAAGCACCGTTCTTTTCTCGAAAGCCACTCCAAACTGAAAGCTTAGTGACTGGTTTCCTCTGGGCTAGGAACCTTTAGATCCTTATTTAATTAAAAATTTCAATGACTAAAAAGCCAGCTTTGAAAAGCATCTCTCTTTTCTCGAAAGCCACTCAAAACTGAAAGCTTAGTGACTGGTTTCCTCTGGACTAGGAACCTTTAGATCCCTATTTAATTAAATATTTCAATGACTAAAAAGCCAGCTTTGAAGGCATCATTTTTTTATCGAAAGCCACTCAAAACTGAAGCTTAGCCGAGGTCCACTTGGTGATTGACAATTGTCGTCTTGTTGGCCAATCAAATTATTTGAACACTTCTAACAAGGATTGTGACTGACTTTTTTTAATGTTTTTTTTTTGTAATAATTATCTTTTCAACAATGCACTGCAGTACTTAGGATACATTACCTACTTTTTTTATTGTGCTTTATCAGAGAACAGAGCATAGCTCACGCCACTTTTCTTTGTTTGGAAAATAAAGCTTGGTTTTAAAATTCAGTTGAACGCGTGGGGAAATATTGGATTCTTTATCATAAAACAAATAAAGAAGCCTAAACCGTGCTCTGTTCTGTTGTAGAGCAGTTAGGAAGCAGTAGAGCACTCAAGAAGTAGAACAGAACACATTCAAGCTGAAGCTTCTTTATTTGTCAAGTAAGTGATAAAACACTTAACACAAATAATTATTATATGAATGACAAGTATTCTTTTCACGTTTACAAAGTATTATATTAACATGAAAATTATTATAAGACTAGTCTTTAAAGTCTCACCATTCTCAATAGCTTTTATCCAATCCTGGCACTCCTCTTTGTCAGATGCTTGAAGAATCAGTGGATGTTTGAAGGGACCAGTGATTTTAAAGGAGTTATTATCTTCAGGCAGTTTCTCTACATTGTCTATAGCAGCAAGTGGAAGACTTCCTTTTAGCTTTTCCTGATTAGACATAAAAGTTACGATAAAAAGATTACTTTTTAATCTTTGTTATAATTTTAATATCATTAGGTTAAGTCTGTTTCCAGGATCTAATCTGTTCTAAGGATCAGACAAGCAAGATGGCTCATCCATTACTTAGGCATATAAATGCTAATCCCATTTCTCAGAATACTAAGCTACTGAACTATCCCTAGATGGCATGGGTTGGTGCATTGACCGGTGTGCTGGAGCCTAGATTTCAGCTCTGAACAGCATCACTGTAGTGCCCCTCTCTGCCCATGCAGGTGCAAATGTTGTATACTACAGGTAACCGTACCACGGATTAACATCCTATCTAGAGATGTTCCTAGTGATGCATGGAAACTGATACACTAGTTACCCTGCAACCAGGCTCACGTTGCAGCACAACGTAGCTGCAAGTGGCGTAGCTGCAAGTGCAAAATCGAGAAAGTAAGCCTGCTCTCATCTCTGCACTCACTGATGAAAACCAGGCACTTCTGAAGCTATACATTGAAAAGGCTCAACAGCTACTAAACACCTGGCTAACAAGGAATAATCATCATTCATGGAGACCAATAAGCAGTATGTTGTTCTTGATACAATGCATCTTTTCTTTGCAAGCTGTTTCGTAAACACAAGCTTAGCAGCCCTGCACACAGGATGAATCAAGTAATCAGAAACAAACACATTGTTTCCTGTTTGCTTATTTTTAGTGCAGAGTGCGATATTGGAGTGGTTTGGGGTTGACCTTAGCCTGCGAACGCAGACCCATTTCCGGCTGTCGCTTGTCTCCGCCGAAAAGTAGGTACTTTTCGGCGGAGACAAGCGACAGCCGGAAATGGGTCTGCGTTCGCAGGCTAGGTTGACCTCTGCTAAAGCTCTAAATTTCGTCTGCTCTTTAATAACTATTGCGTATTTGCCAGGGCTCAAATAAAGAATATATAGAAACATATTTCATTTCCTTAGCAGCTTTTTTATTTCCTCTTCTAAGAAAGAGAACAACATGTTCACATTCAGCCAAAATTTCACCCCTTTAGTTACAAGTACAACTAGTACATTTGTGACAAAAGGAACTTTGCAATTATTGCTGCAGACTCTGTATACTGTGGCACTTACTGGTCCTTACTGAATCTGCCAATTAATTTCATCAGTCTTTGAGGTAGCTCACTTACTAATGCAGGATATTATTTCCCATCAAGAAACAATCTCTATATTCAAGAATTTTCATTGAAATGCCCCAAAGTTGTATTCATCAATAGCATTGTTTTTTTATTGGTTAACACCAAAGGTGGCAACAGAATAAGAATGCACTATTCCGTGACTTGACATGACTATTTGAGAATTAGAGTAGGTAGTTCTTATTCATTGGTGAAATGAAAATTTGCATTTTGAATAATGCAAAATCTTTCCTCTTCGATTTTTCATCAGATTTTTAACATTATAACATTTTTTTCTAGCAGCGAGTAAAATAAATTCACATCTGTCTTATATTTTCAGGAAAACAGGGCATCATGTTGCATACCTTGGCAAGGAAAACTATCAAGTTACAAACATTGGCTACTTCCACATATTAGTTTTGAATTTATGAACAAAACTCAACATGAAACACCACAATAAAATTCAAAACTGTCTTAACAAACAGTAATTGGACCTTGAAAATACAAACATGAAACATACTAATTATATACTGCTAAGATTTTTGTCTGCTTTGTATTCTGCACACAGGAAAAGCCCTATATATATATATAGTTGACTACCAAGGGAGAGAACAACAGGGGGCAAGGACCTGTGTGACTAATTAATGTATCAGAATCGTAAATTGCACTCTGTAGTATCCGAGATTGTCAGACCAGTCTCTTTTACATGAAAGAAAAGGATTCTATTCCTCATAGTATCTTAGAGTATTCTGGATACAGACCAACTCCCAGTCTCCAGTACAGATCATCAAATCTCTCAGGTACACAGGAAAGTACTTAGAGTAAATTTTTACAGTTATTTTTGCTGATTTTGGAACATTAAAGGGTGGGGGGGGGGAGAATTTGGGAGTTTAAATTATTGGTAGAACACCACTTTAACAACGTTTTGGGGGATTAAAGAAAAGGCAATTTTGGTGATCTCTAGGATTTCAACTTCTCCCATAACAGAGAAATTTTAAGGTCACTCAATAACCATTATGCTCTATTTTTATTACCCTGTGATGGTTTCTGAAGTGATCCAGTGAGCTTTTAGTCAGCACAAAGAATCTTGTTTTGGAAGACGTTCTCCCAGGATGATGAAGCGTCTTCCACAAATAACCACTTTTGTCTTCAGTTGCTGGCACATGAGCGGGAGTGGTCGGACTTCGCTGCCGCTCCAAACTGCTAGCAATTCTTCCCTCTAAATAATTCATATTGTTTGAAGATTACATCTCTTTGTTCCGTGTCATATCATCCAAAGTTTTCTGCGAACTATTTTTAGCTCTGTTTTATCGAAGTAATGCACGCAACAGTGGTTTTTTTACATGCCTGGAAGCAAACCGACAACAGCGTCTGGTGACCTTTGGCTTTGACAACAGGAACGTAGAATATGTCTTCCGATGCAAGCAAGTCCCAGATAAAATGTCCCCTTCAACCGAACAGCAGCTGAATTCACTGGAAACCCATTTACTAAATTCAATTTGAACTTGAATTCCTTGGAAATAATAATTTATGGTGTACTTTTAAACCTCTGTAAAAATGTACCCCGCCATTTGTCAGTTTTGAACATTATTTGCCCTACTAGGGTAGAGTAAAAACTTCAAACCTTAGTCTGGTCACTAACAACTGACGTAATTGGAATCAAAACCTGGTGAACTTGATATTTTTAATAGCTACGTCTAAAACCGTTATTTTAAAATCAAAACCTCAGGATAGAAGTTTCACGAAATAAACATTAAATATGTATGTGGATATGTGAAACCAGATTCTACAGTGGAGACCCCACCGACTACCCGTAAATGCTACAGAAGGCCATGGTCGCTAATTCAAAAAGACGCGGTCGCTCAGCCTACGATTTTAGGACCACTCTGCTTTGCTTTCACTGACTGTTCTTGTTATAGTTAAACCATCCAAAATGGGAAGGCGATCCATTTCAACAACAAAGAGTGGGAAGTTCATGAACCCAACTGACCAAGCAAGTAAGACGTCAAATAAGTGTTAATTAAACTTCTTAAACAGATGCTTTCTATCAGAAGAAAAATAGCAAGCTTTGTACTGGCTGTCACTATGCAACTCGTGTTCCTTTTACTTAATTGAGCTTTTTTTTTTTTCGTTTTCACAGGAAAGGAAGCAAGGAAAAGGGAGTTGAAAAAGGTCTGTATTGTAGATGTATATGTATGCGTGTATTGTTGTGTGTATGATGCGAGAATTTAATTAAGAGAATTTGTTTTAGATGGGGTGAAATTTTCACTATTCAAAGAAGACACACTATCTTTACCTACCACGGACATTTGATCTGTTTATTGAAACAGTTGACAGTAATATTAGAAAAAATATATATCACAAGTCTTTGATTCACTTACATTAGGAAGACTATAATGATAATAACTAGTAGTAATCAAAGATTATGAGGGCGTTTGACACCGTCAATTTAATATATATATACATTACATAAATTCACCAGCTGATTTTCAACCTCTTGTCTATTGCTAAAATCAACAGTTTTCTTCTATAACCGAGGTTTTACAGAGAGATATGTGTCACAGTCCATGCAAGTGAAGAGGCCCCTTGTAAAAACAATGATTTGCTGATATGTTGCATGATGGTAGCCTTCAAATTTCATGCTTAATATATTCTCACAGCATATTTTTTACGTTCATCATTCTAAGCTGGAAGCACAAATATAAGCAAATATTTGCAATCACATGCTTGGTTATTGCAACAAACTCCGAGCAACTGATTCGAGTATTTCCTCTGATAAATACAGCAGACAGTATTCATGTTCCTTGGTTCAGGCTTACTCTTGTGGATATGTTGTGGAACTAAAATTTAAACAAATGCAGTCAAATTATAGCTGTTTCCAAAGCCAAGGCGATTCAGAGCCATCTTGGTTAACATATAAAGTAAACAAGGACAATTTCCTCAGATTTCGATAAAAGCTTTCGTGGAAACGTTTTAATTCACCAAAATTCAAAGCTGAGAACACAACTGATAGCAAAGCATACGGCAACTGAATGAAAAAGACTGGCCCAAAGGAGAGTTCACATAGCCTGCTCACATGCTGACATGTTCGCCACATGTTGTAGCACATGTCTTAGTAACATGCCCCTGCAAAAATAAAGCAGGGTGGCAATTTTGGTGTCCTTACAGGAATGTGGATTTTTAAGCCTAGAACTGTGCACAGGGCAACCAACTCTGAAAAGCCACAGGTCAAAATTAGGCTTGAGTACCACCTCGTCGAATACAATTATTGAAGTGAGTGATTATTTTTTACTGCAGAATAAGAAGCAAAGAAAGATGGTCCGAGAAGCTGTCTTAAAATCCAAGGACCCTCAAAGAATCTTAGAAGAAATTGAGAAAATTGAAACACTTGGTAATTAAAGTACTTCTTGTCCAACTGCATGTACTTCTTAAGCTGCTTTCACGTAATTGGACTTTTAAGTTGTTGACTATTTACCTTGCCATACTTTTCTAAAGTTTGTACATTTTGTGTATTACTGTTAAGACATATTCATTTAGCATAACCAAGGTTTAACTTGTCTGATTACATTCTTCTTTGTCAGAAATTGATGCTGGACCAATCCCTCTTCCCAATGACAAGGCTCTCAAAGAAAAGAAAAGGAAGCTGAAGGAGACATTGGACAGGATGCTCAGTCTCTATGTGAGTCGTGTAACAGAAATCTGTATTGAAAACCTAAGGAGTAAACACCTTTAGTGGGATATTCAGCATGACGACCAATGATGTTATACATAGTATTACCAGGAGTTATTTTATACAAGTAATATAGGGTGGGTTAACCTGGGTGGGATAGGTAATCCTATACATTGCTTGTAGTGACAATGTCCTTACCGGTAGTACTTGCATGGATACAACATTGTCAAGAAGGGTTTAATAAGTGTCTTGGCCATGAACACAAAAACGTATGTGTATGTTGTAGTTAAAAATTAAATGCAGGTAAAAATAATTTTAACGTAGTTTGATTCTCAATTTCTTTTGTCTTCTAACCTGACAAAGGAATTTAATTTTTAACTACAACATATACATTGATGTCCAGGCATAAACTACATTGAACTACATTTATGTTCACTGATATTCAAGCATGAACCCTTCCAAGCAGGAACCTACATGTATGGCTCTCTAAATGAACATGTTAATTTTGACCAGCAATAATAAACATGTATTTTGATGCGATATTCCTTTCTTACAGGAGAAAGATGATCCCTCTCAGTCAGGACAAGTGAGGCAGTAAGTAATAAAATAGCCCTTTAATTGTTAATATGTAGCAAATATCAAAACCTAATTTTACCTTGCTATTTTTCTTTCTTATTTCTCTATATTCATTTTTACTTGTTGTAAAGAACCATGTAAACATGTACGGCATGATAGTTTATTTCTTTCAGAGCTACACAACAGCACAGTCAGTTTTAGTTTCACAAAGAACATTGCTTCATAAAAAAAGTTTGCATTAAAACTCACATGTAACCACTGACATGTTTAGTCACTGGTGATGCAACAGCTGAAGAGTTGCTAAAAGGGTAGCATGAAACTTACAGTAGTGCAACTTACATTTCAGATTGATTGCTGACAGTGAACGGAAACGTTTACAAGCCCAGTTATCTGCCCATGGTAGAGTAATAATAATAAATGTATTTAGCTCATTACAATCCCTGGTAATGAAGTTGTTTTCCCTGTGTGTCATCAGACCAGTTCTCGATCAACCTTCCTTGTTATAACTTAAAGGTAACTTGGAGGATTGTTACATACAGTCTTCATCAGGACACAACACCTTAATTTAAAGTGTACCTGAAATTGTGCAGAGTTTATCATATTTTATTACATGTATAGAGAGAATTTTATGCGATAAACATAGCAAATAGAATTCTATATTTATATTTCACATGTGAAGAAAGCGATACGTCCAATCAGGTTGCATATAGCTTTCTTCACATGTGAAAAATATAGCCAATCACCTTTTTGGTGTAGAATTGCTTTGACATTCAAAGCGAAACACTTAACTGGCTTCGCGGTTTTATATATATAATAAACAAATATTCAGCATAGAAAGTGCTTTGTACTGATTTTTATTCACTCGTTGCAAAACTTTGGTAAACTCACTTGTTCGCTGCGCTCACTCTTTTGTTTTCCAAAGTTTTGCAACTTGTGAATAAAAATCTGTACAGCGCACTTTCTACGAAGTAATCTACATGTATATTTACTTAATATATTCTTTAAATAATTCAGTCTTTGTACTAAATCTGAACTCAAGTAAGTGTACACAATCAAGCAATTTTGTGCTTCAAAAGAGCATCCAGGAAAGGAACTGGGATTTCTCTTAGGCTGAAATGAGTATAACTGAAGCTAAATTCCATGTCCTGATACACATTTCTATCTCCTCTTTATCTTGCAGAATTAAGGCAGAAAGCTCTAGCAGAGGTGAGTTAAAATTGTAGTCCTTGCAGTAAAATTCCTTCAAGCCCACTTTAGATTGTTTTAGGACCATTTTAATGGAAATGTGTTATGGTGGGTTCCAATCCATTGGATTCAATGGTTCTTTGGATGGGAAGCTAGTCAACTGAATGTTACCCTCATGATGCTCACCAACAATACATATTCATTTATTGATGTTCTATGACTGGGAGGAGAGGAGCACTTGAGGGTAAAGTTTCTTAGCCAAGATCACTGACAATATTGCAATTCATGTACCTTTGCATTATATTAATTCTAATACGTAACATCATACTGTCTGGTTAGCAGATTCTATTTCTGAATGTAAGAAAAATTTTTGTTACAAAAAGTTTGAATCATACATCTCTCTCTCTACTCGTTCACTGTTCTTCGCCACATCTTTCTTGGCTGTCCTCTTCAGGGTTTACATCTGCGTTCTCCTTGTTAGTGCTGTAACAGACATCTAACCAGGATTTTAAATGATTATACATATTCTGGCAACATGTCTCTATGGAAAATGTTTGCACTTTATCAGAACCTTTCCTGTATGTCACTTTGTATGGTGTACGGAACTTCTCCGCACAATGAGTGCATGGTAGACATGTACATGTAAATTCACTCTTCTACCAAATAGCTTCAACTGTTTAATATTCAGCCAAACTTATTTATGTAATTACTGTGATATGATTGTATTTTCAGGAAGCAATGATGCCCCCAGACATTCCATTGCCACCCAATATCCCACTTCCACATGCAGGTATGATGTTACTTGCAATTAATTAAAAGGAATAAAAAGAAATTTGTGTTTCTTTTTTTTAATTGTTGAATCTAGTTTCAATTTAACAATAAGTCTTCAAGCCCTGGTTTTCTATTAAACAATTAGATTGTGAGCTCTAGATTTCATGCATCATGCAATCAATAAATCGAGAGCAGATAATCAAATTATTAGATTACTAGCCTTTCAAAGCTTTATCTTAATCCTCTTCACAGGATTTTATGAAAGAAATTATTATGTAGTCAATACTCAGGAGTATAGCTAGCGAGCCCCTGGGGTGCCTGTGAACACCCCCCCCCCCCCCCTTAGTAAGCCTTTTTAAGCAAACAACCTACAAGCGACATGACAATCTGGTGAGTACTCTCTCTCAATTTGACACAGTGTGACGCCCCTTTGCAAATTCCTAGCTACGCTCCTGTGACTGTATCATATTTTTACACTATACACAGATAATGTGCACCATGCACAGACAATGGAATGATATGTTGGCAATATTTCTTTGTTGTTGTTGTTTTTGTCTTCAGATTTCTGACTTGGAGATAATAAAAACAATAATGTGTTTTTTTATTATCATCCCAAGTGTTAACATTAATGCAGTTCTTGCTAACAGTTGTTCTGTATCTTTGTTTTCATCCTGTAGGAATGTTAATGCCAAGTGATATTCCCCTGCCTGGACCACTACCTGGTCAAGTGTAAGTAGCTGGTCGTAACTGTTGTCCTTCATATCCTTCTCCTTCATATCCTTCTCCTTTGTTATGGTGTTTCATGATATAATTTATCAAGATGTATTTATGAAACAAAGGAAAATAGAGATACCATATTATACCAAATGGAAAATTAAACCACTACCATTACAGCTACTTGGCCTTCTTAATCCATTGCTCCACCTAAACACATAGCGAGCCCATAATTCTTATAGATACTAAAAGTCCTAGATTAACCTTTTTTCTTCTTTAAAAATAATTGGCCCATGTTGATCAACAGCACATAGGGCTCAAACAAAATTCCATCCCATTGTCCTGGACAATTAGATTTTCCTTCTGAGCAAGCATCTTTTCATTCTAACTTGCCAGATGGGCAAGGGATCAAGGAAGTCATTTGCCAACTAAAGTATTAAAATGCACCTACATGTAACCCCAAAATTTGTTTGTAGTTGAGATGAAACTTAGCAACATTCACACAAACAATTTCCCTTTTTTCTCAGTATTTGTGTTACGACCGAGCTAGTTAGGGGCCTGGCTTTATTCCCCAGTTGATGTCATGGACTCATTTACATCGCATCAACTCTTTGTGAACATGCATGCAAAACAGTTTGTGATGCCAAACCAGGAATAGACCCATGTCCCTCACCAGCTTGGTCGTGACATAAAAGATATCAAATTGCAGGTTGTTTTTGTTGCTCACCAAAAATTCAGATGTTGCGAAAAAAATGTCAAAGTTTCCTTTGGGACAGCTTCAATTTTACAATTTTGCAGAAATAGTGTTTGGGGTTAGGTGCACTTTAAAAGAGCAAACTAAGACTTATCAGGGCAGGCAAAATTTGAGAGCTACTTGACCCAAGTGCAAGCTGGAATTCAACTTCCTTTGAACCCTGGCATATGGACACATGCCTATTGGGAACTGTGTGAAAAGTGACAAACTGCAACTCTATTGAATGGAATGCTACAAATAAAAGCCACTATAAGTAAATTACAGCATAAAGGCAAGTCATGAATCATTGGCCCTATGCCCCACGAGGCACAAGGAGGATTGATACTAGAATCATTGAGGATGCCAAGGCCTTGTCATTGTGTGGTTGTCATAGCATGATTAGCTAATCCAAGATCAGTCTGAATTTTGATTACAGTTTTATAACTTCTTAGTGAGGTTTTCTCTTTTATTGCAACCATTTTGAAATCACTGGTTATCCTTGCAATCTGATTGTCTCTCAGCGATGTGATTTATTCACAAATCGCACTATTTTTTGCTCTAAGTCGCATCTTTTTCTCAGCCAATGAGAATAAGACAGTAAAACAAAACAACCAATCACATCACGCAATCACATCACGTAATCACATCACATTGACATTACGCTGACATGTTTTCAAAGTAAGATGTAAATGCATTTCTGGTTTTGCTTTTTGACAAACTGGCTACTGGGTTCAATAAACAGTGTATAATGGTACAAACAAGATAGTGCTGGGTGCATCAAGCTGATGTCATTAAGTTGAAGACTTCAAAACGTTTCCTCTGATTTAACCTTTTGTCTTATTTTCCAGGCCACTTCCCCCAGGTTTAATACCCCCAGGCCCTCCCCCTGGGCCTCCACCAAAACCTCCTTCAGGAATGCTCCCACCTGGTCCCCCACCAGGACCCCCACCAGGTATGCCACCAGTAAGTGTTCCACCACCCCTACCCCCAGGAACAGCACCTGATGATCTGGAAGGTAAACCATATGATGATGGCGATGACAGTGAAGGGAGCACCAGTGAATCAGGTGGCGAGGAGGAGGAATATGACCCAGCAGTGCCACTTGGGAGGTCGGAAGGAGATGCTGATGATGGCCAGCCACTTGGGGAGAGGGGCTACAAAGATGAAGAGATGGAGGATAGTGAAGGAGGTCTGTTTGTGTCAAGATATTTACAGTCTTGGTTGCACTTCAGTGTTTCTCTGCACTAGTGATATGTTGTACAAAATTGATACAGAGTATCATGTGAATGTACATGTCAGGGTGAAATATAAGTCTGACTGATGATACTGATGTACAGTGTAGGAACATATGCAGAAACAGTACTCCTCTTACAATTTTTTTTGTACTAGAGAGTGCCTTAGTACAACTATAGGCAAACTACATGGGTGGGAAAGAGCTTTCTGCCAGGAAAAGAAAGAATTGTCAACTGAAAAATAGAAACAAGAAAGTTGATAAATTATCATGAGAAAGTTGTTGACATGTTCCGATCATGATTTGCCCCACATGATTGCAAAACATTGCATCAGACATGTTTTGGTTTACTAAAACTGTGAGAAAGGAAGTGTTACCAGTACTTAAAAACCAATCTGTTTATTTCAGAAACAAGAGAACGTCAAAGAACTGTAAGGTTTGCAGATGAAGTTGAGCAAAGTGGAGGGGATGCCAACTCTTCCAAAAGTGCTGGTACCACTTCAATTCAAGATTTTCTTCTTAAAATGGCTGGGCAGCCTCTTCCTGATAAACAGGTACACAGTGATAATGTCATAGATTACAAGACTGTACATGTATTGTCAGTATTACTTGGCCATCGTGTATAAGAGGCTCTGCTGACACTCAGCTTTACTCAACAACATTATTACTCATTACCTTATGAATATTTTGACACAAACCATGCACTTTATTTACACTCTATAGAAGTCAAGTACATAACTAAACAATTAACCTGAAAAATTCCTGTTCCTTTACTTCAATGTTGCTTCGAAGGGCTTAGTATGGGAAGTGGTGGAAGATTCATTGTAAAACAGATGCACACTCAAAACTAAAGATTCAGTTCAATATTTGTATATTAGAATACGTTTTGAAGGAATGTATTTTTGTCTATATCTTCATTTACAATGTGAATTACTGCCGTGTGGAACATGGTTGTTCGTTCCATGGCGTTTACGTTCACTCAAGTACTGTTCATTGCAATGCTGCAAATGTTTAACAAGATACGCCCTCCATGATGTAATTCTATAATTTATCACAGTTCCCTACTTAGAAATGTTTTTTTTTTCAACACAGCGAGAAGGAGATGAGCAAGGAGAACAACCCAAAAGAAGCTCAGTACAAACAGGACAACCTCAACCTCCGGGACCACCTCCAGGTCCACCCCCTGGACAGCTGCCTCTACCTGGCAGTCAACCAGCGGGAGGTCTACCAATTCAACCCAACTTTCAGATTAGAGCGCCACCCCCAAGAATGTTCCCACCTGGTCCTCCACCCGGTAGGCCACCAGGCCCTCCCCCAGGGATGCCCGGCATGGTCCCTCCTGGCCCACCCCCAGGGCTACCGCCCAATATGATGGCACACGCTATGGCAAGAGGGCCCAGACCTCTGCTGCCACAGCCAATGCCACTACCACCCTTGAGACCTGGCATGGCACGACCCCCTGGCCCTCCCCCTGGTATGATTCCCCCTCCCCCACACGGGGCAGTTTTATCAGCACCACCAACCTTCATTAGTAAACCTCCCATGGCTAAACCTACGACTGATAGTGGAAAAGGTAAATGGACATCCCATGTTTTGTTATTATTACAATCGTTCTTCCATCATGTGTTGGTTTTATTTGAAACTTGTGGGTTTCCCCTTGAACTAATTTCACCTTTTTTATTAAACTTGACAGGAGCTACAATTAGTAAAGAAGCAACTGCTACCATTAGTGCCAAGCCACAGTTAAGGAACACACAAGCAGAGTTAACCAAACTCGTTCCTACTGCCTTGCGAGTCAAACGAGACCAACCTAAGAACAAACCTAAGCTTCGGCCACCAGGAGCTGGGCCAGAAGCTGTTGAAAGTATACCGCAACAAGTTTCACAACCGAGGGTTGCTGAAACTGGCACGAAAGACGATGCTTACGCGCTTTTCATGAAAGAAATGGAAGGATTTTTGTAAATTAACTGAAGCGTTAAATTGTGTGTCCGTTTTGTGTTGCCTTTTACTGCGTTCTTAGTTCACAAAAGGCATGCATTATGTTCTAGACAGTCCGCGCAAAGATGGCGTCTTTTTTGGCCAATCAGATGCGATACTAAAGCCAATAGTTAGTTCACGTCCGCCCTCTTTCCGCGCTTTTCAACAATTTTTGCCGCCTTTTCGATTGATCTTTACTTTTGTTTCAGTTTTATAGATTTGCTGGACTTCCTAAAAGTTATTTGCTTTTTAATACCACTTTTCTTACGTGTCAAGGTTTGGAGCAAGTTAAGAGCTTCAGTTTCAAACCATGTAATAACTCCAAACATGACATTCTTCCTTCCAACCTTTTGACTGTACTGAGAAAGTATTTTCCCTTCCAGCGCGCGGTAATGCTATTGTTAGCCGATCTCAGGCTGTTTTTGGTCAGGGAACGGGCTTAAACAAATGTGCAGTCGAGAATGGAAGAAAAGAAGACAAGACAACAGTTACCCGTGCAACTGAACAACACTCAGCCTTAAGTCTTAGTTACGTCGATCGTTCCTTGTCCTAACCCCACATTTCTAAGTTCAATTGTTGTGTTGTTTTTTTTTTGTAGTTTCTCCTTTTTGCCGAAAGGAAGGGGGGGGGGTGTTTGTTTTTTGAAATGGTAGGTTTAATTTCTAATATTTAGTTGTAGGTCCCGGAAAATACTTGTTTTCAGTTCTAAGACGAACGACTAACGCCAAACATTGTCCCGCGTTTTTTCTCGCATACACATAACTGGTAGAAGTAAGTGATATACTTAAGATAACAAAGGAGGGAAGTCGAGGGAATGGTTCTCTTCAAAATAGTTTCTAGTTTCTTTGTGCTTGTCCTGAAAGCGAAAAACACTTTCTCAGCGAGAAGCATTGGTAAAATGCTCTCTGCGGATAGCGTATAAATATGTTGAATTAATCTGTCAGCGTCGTCCTAGCTTTTCGAGACCAGACACACTGCGAGCAGTTTCTGTTTTGCTCGAAAATCCGAATGTACGCAAAGAACGCTCGTACGCTCACTAGTTTTGCGTTCTTCCCCACGGAGTTTAGAGTAAAAGAGAGATCGCTCGCAGTGTAATGACCAGAGAGCTTGTTACACCATCTTACTATAGCACTACGTAGGCCCGATAATCCTTTAGGAAAAATACCGCGAGCTAACGGCACCGATCGACCCGAACTTGTCAATCAATCAGAGGAAATCGCCGAAACATTTTCACAACTTTGTCCCATAATCTTGAGACTGCAATATAATTAAATTGTCCTCGGCAAATACTTTCCCTCTTTACCCACATTTGACTATAATATTGTTACAGGACAGATGAAGTTATTTTCTTTAAAGGGAAGGATAGCTCACAATTCAAGACTACGTGTTTTTCGGATCATATCTTTTAATTCTTGGGAACTTCACTCTTTCTTTGCCTGCAACCAAACAACTACTCCAGCTGACCAATATAATTATTGTCTCGCATAGCGTCCATGCTTTATACTGTGATTGGTCAATACCCTCATTCAAGGAGTTGGTAACACTTCAAACAGAAAGTCTTACCTCCCCTTACATAAGAACTGTATAAGAGCAACTTCAAGTGACAAATTCGAAATGGTAAGTATTGGAACCAATCATAGCAGTAGCTGGACAGCATGCTTCAAAACCAGACAAACATGATCCTGTTTTCTTCAAGCAGAGAAAAGCAACAAACCTATATCACGAGACTAAGTAAATATTTTCCCACAACTAAGTAATCCATAATTGAAATGTTCCATTGTTCGTTTGTGACGGAAACTTAAAAGTTCACACAGTTCTTTCAGGTACTCTTACTTAAAAGGTTAGTTTACTCTTACTTAAAAGGTTGCTTAAAACATGATAGAAAATGTTTCTTTACTAAGACTACACGGGTAGGCATAACTAAAAGTACCACTTAATGGTAAACGTAATAGCCGATCCTTGCCTACCTAATAAACAACAATGATGTCGAAAATTTATAACTATCAACTATAAAGTACTTAAAAAAGGTATAAAATATTCTTGCCGAATTTTAATGGTGGTTTACACCGACTAATGCAAGGCAAAGAATAATTTCTGCTACAATACAAATCAACCTTGGACAAGTTTGGTACAAGTTAATCAAATACGTTGACTAGACCAGAGTGGCGAGGTGTCTTTGTGCAGTACAATGACCTGTCTATGAAAGTTTGCCCAAACTATGTGATGGTGTTAAGTTTCTTTGTTCGACAAACTTTAGAGTACGGTAATATACTAAAAGGCATTCTAAAATATTCTTGCCGAATTTTAATGGTGGTTTACACCGACTAATGCAAGGCAAAGAATAATTTCTGCTACAATACAAATCAACCTTGGACAAGTTTGGTACAAGTTAATCAAATACGTTGACTAGACCAGAGTGGCGAGGTGTCTTTGTGCAGTACAATGACCTGTCTATGAAAGTTTGCCCAAACTACGTGATGGTGTTAAGTTTCTTTGTTCGACAAACTTTAGAGTACGGTAATATACTAAAAGGCATTGTGCTATACGGAACATTGTTTTTACTCCGTCTAACTGTATACAGTTCGCACGCTTCACACTTTGGCTATAAATTCGAACAAGTGCAATTCTCAAGCCGGATTAAAATGCCGGGATTCAGTGATGGTGGGGGGCGGTAAACTCAGTAGAGGTCCAACCTCGTTCCCAGGGTTCTCTTTCTTCTTAAAATGTTAGGAACGAACAGTGGAACTCCACCTAGGGGCGTGGATGGGTTTTAATAGCTGTCAGCTAACAACTGACACATTTTCAAACTGATCCCGAGATCTGAAAATTGGCCGATAGCTTTTTTAACTGAAATCTAAGCCAGATTGCCGAAAATGTAAGTGATTGCTAAGGTTTCACTAACTCCATCCGGATCTTGCACCTAGCACTCAAAGAAGTGACATTAAAATATAGAAATGTATCTATAGCAATTAACAGTATACTTTAGAATTAAAATACAGCTTATCTACACTTTGGACTTCAACACCCTACTTAGTAATGCATGTAGTTTACTCGACATTTCAGAATATTATATTTATATATTTTTGAAGTTAACACAGCTACGTGAGTGGTAACCAAACATTTCACTTTCCGTGCCTAGAATAGAAACATTATTTCATATAAAATTTTTGCACTGCAAATAAATTTTAAAAGAAAAGTAATATTATATCACAGTACAGTTTGAAGGTGTAACAATATTAAAACTACCTTGGGAGTTCAGAACAAACTGCAATCGTTTCCGATATCAGCTGGGCCAGGAGACTATGAGGGGTGATTTTATCAGTCTTCAAACGCCTTCGTTGCAGCCATACCTGCAAAGAATGATCCTGACAATCCGCCAATTACGCCTCCGACAAAACCTCCCAAGACCGGGATAGGAATGACAACTTGGCCGATGGCCGATCCTACCGTAGAGCCTACTACATTGCCGAAACCGGTTGTTACTCTCTTCTTCTTCATTGTTTGGTATTGTTTTTCATTGATAAGTCCTTTGTCCCTGTCTGAACGTGCATGGTAGATATCATATACTACAAACCCAGACTCAATGACTGTAGCAAACACTGCTCCTGCAACGAGGGAATTTCCTATTCCAGCTGTACGTTTTGATGCAGCTCCAGTCACAACCTCCTCGGAGCCCTCGCGAATCCCGGTTTTCATGGCCCCAACTGCTGTTTGGGGTAAGACTTCCTCTGTCGCCTCGCGAGCCACGGTTTTCATGTAGTATGATTTTAATTTTAATAATGCTTGTGTCCCGCTTTCCACGAACTGTCGTTTCACATTAGTGAAGGCTGTGCGAAGCCAACTCAAGACGCTCTGTAACTGCTTGCCAAGGTCGAACTCCCGGAAGACTTTGTTTAACCATTTGCCAAGCTCTGAACTTAGGATCCATTCAAAAAGCGGTTTGGCTTTTTCATTCACGATTCTCGCCATGCGCGTACTTAATATTTTTTCCCAGCTGGTCTTGACAACTTCTATTACCTTTTGCGCCCCATTCTTCACAACCACCATCGGCTTTGATGGCAACACTTTGCAAAGCCCCTCAAGGACTCCAGCTAACATGTCGCGAAGCTGCGGAGAGAGCTTCTCCAGCCACTTGAAAAGGCTCTTGAGGTACTCTTGAATTTGTTTTGATGTTCTACTTAAGGCATCTTTCGACCACTGTAGAATCTTGCAGATCGCCGTAATCAGCTCTTTATAATATTCGACGACGGATGTTATAGTGAACTTCGTGACGGCTTCCTTGCCGATCATCCCGTTGGCCTTGTTTACTTGGTCAGAGGATGATTTTCCTGTTTTGCACCACATGGCAAAATTCTCACAGTTATTGGTAAAAGGGCTGTATCCTCCTTCACCTTCTTTGCTCCGAGCTCTCTTAAGCACTTCCTTGGGATTCAAACATTCTTCGTGCTCAAATACGTACACATCTTCTTTTCCCAATTTCAACCCAGTTGTTCTTTTAATCTTTGCTAAATCTGGGGTGCAGTCCAGACACTGGATCTTAAGTTGACTAGCCGACAGGCAAAAATCTCTGACGTCTTGGAAAAATTCGCTAGCAGTATTTGTATACTCAAAAACACTGAATTCGCCCTTTTCCTTATAAATATTTTCGACTATGGCATGATGCCAGTAGCCACCACTCCTGTGGTAGGCGATGTGATCAGCTTCGTGAAGCTCGGCGAGCGAAAGCACACGACGTCTGGGCACTTCATATTTCTTGCCATGAGCGTTGTGAACCAATTTACTCTGAGCCATGTTTACCAGGTTACTGTTAACAAAATGTTTAAATCTGTTCAAACAAACAACAACAACAACTTTATTTTACCCCATTTAGATGTTATACGAAATAATAAGCAAAAACCAAATTACAATAGAAAGGGGTATTGACCTCCTATAGTCGGAAAAAAGAAAAAAGCTAACGTACAGAAAAAAAAACACAGCAAGGACTAGTGACTATTTACTGTTCCAAGATATCTGCCTACATGCGAGTAAAAATTAAAAGACAGAAGGGAAACAATTCAAGCAAAACATCAGGGTTCGAAAATCAAAGTGATTAGTTCAATAATTTCTTAATAATTCTATTTTTATGTTCTCCTTAAATCTGTTGAGGGAAGTTGTCTTCATATTTTTATCACTTGAATTCCAAACTTTTGGTCCTTGAAAACGAATATTAAAAATGCCATAACTTGTTCCTGATTTAGGTAAGTAATAAGATTGTTTCACTCTACTTCTTGTGATTATAACTATGAATATCAGATACGAGGTTGAAGAAAGCCTGTATCAAAATAGCATGGCAAAAGATTATGATATTTGAACATAAATAAATTTTATCCAGTTGGTTGGCTTTTCGAGATACCAGAATAGGTAACATTACTTTTTTTTTCTTCATAAAATTGCTCATTATTCACTCGGAAAATATATCTGCTCAAAATTTGATAAATCGTAATAAAAGCGTGTTATTTGCCAGCATTATTTGTTTACTGATATAGGTTTATCCTCCCCTTTGATTACAATGGTTTTTGAGAATGTCCATGACGGTGCTAGGCGATAGTTATTTTTGGTTTATTATTATGTTCAATCACTGATTACAGTGATTTTCTATTTTAACGAGTAGTGCTAAAACTGAAAGTATGTTTCATTAAAGGATATAAAAAAACCCTCTGATGCTTTACGAACAAACAAAAAAAGGTAAAATATTTTATATGCAGTCAATTTCATTTGATCCATCTTTGATTAACAGGAATCGAAATAAATAAGCGAACAGAATCATGTTTGTGTTCTCCGCTAAGTACCGGAGACCCAAAATCACGAGGGTGCCAAATGCTCCTGGTTGCCCGCGTGGAAGTGAGTGGGCCCTGCTGGAATCGACTGATGCATAAGGGTCAGTTCATTATGAATTATGAGCTAGATTCCATTTTGCAAGCTTTATGAACCTAGAGGCTTGGTGCATGCCAATGTTTTTGATACATAAAGAATTCTTACGATAAAGCTCAGAAGATAAAGCTACTGGTGAGCTGCCTCGAAACAACCCTGCTAAATAACTCTTCAAAACATCATTTCACTATATCATCGTAGAGCTTAACTTCCGAGCAAATACTCAAAAGCACACGTTCTGTCATACTCTTTCCGTACGCTACCTGGAATGACTATTTTTTGGTTCCACTGAAACCAAATATGTCCAAAATAACCCTGAAAATTAACTGATAATGACGATAGGTTTGAGTAAAAATGTCTGGAATTTAAAGCGAACTTAGAATTTGAAATTCGATTTTACTGGGACACAAACTACCTTAAATAAATCTATTGAAAGCGCATGACCTGGCCTGGCAAGTAGGGTAATAGCAGATCCGTCCAAAGTTATTAAATAGGAAAATTTCTCTACCTGTAAGAGGACGTTCTCCTGATCGTGTCAGTTGTATTTAACGTTACGTGTGTCCCGAATTCGGCAGAAACACCAAGTTGAATGGGAATTCAGTAGTGATGACCAAGTGCGGGGCATGCTGAATTTATAGATGTGTTTGCTGATAGAGTAATGTTAGCCGTCTACTGTTCTGAATGTTTATTGGGCACTAGTAATTGTTTCCTTAGGACTGTTTCGAGTTCACGAGTCAAAATTAACGACAATCTACGATACAAAGAGGACGTTTGTTTTCCCTCGAAACAATAAACAATAATGTTTCGGAAACAAAAACAACATTGACTATCCGTTTGCTACTGATCAATAATGTCGATGATTCAGTATTCCGAACCATTACAGAGCTGACCTGCAAATCGTTTAGCTTGCTTCAAGGCGCACAAGCAAAATAAATGACACAGTTGCTCCATGCAGGAGTAAAAAGCAAAGGGTAATAACTAAAAGAAAATTAAAATATTTGAGTGTCTTTCTTTAAAACAACAATGATCCTCGCCTCTTTCTGTCCTACACAGAGCCCTTCGTTTGTGGTGCCAAGGTAGCGCCGCCTAAAAGAAGCGAAAAGGACTATGGGGGCGAGAATAAGGATTTCACGCAGCCATATTTTTCTCGCTGTTTATTTACGGCCTCGCTTGACGGACTAAGCAAAAGAGGGACTACTTGTAGTCTAGTAGACTGTTTTCAGTCCCATATTTTTCGGTCTACTTGAAGAGTGTGAACGCCACTATCTTGGTTTTCTATGAATGAAAGAATTATGGGAAGAGTACAACCTCTACCCCGGGGACAGGTACTCTCCCCAGTTTTTCGCTCGCCACGAAAGAAAAAACAGCAACGAAACAACATGGTGTTAATCGACCTCCTAAACCACACTGCGAAATAAAGGATCCTCGCGTGATAGCGAATAACTGGCTAATTTTTTGGGCATCTTACTGCGCACACAAATTCATACGCCACGTCATGCATCGCGCGCGCACTTTGTAATGACTAAACTGGGCAATAACAGGGCACATGGCTTTTGCTATAGGTTTTCCTGTATTTAACAATGTTGGACGTTCGGTGACCCCTATTTTCCTTTTGATCGATCGATTTCTCTACCGATTTGTTACTTTTAGCGAAAAAATAAAGAAGTTTGAATTTTTTGCAAAATCCACCATCGAATTTCGTTCTTTTTAGCTCTTCGCTTACCTGTGCGGCGGTTTCAAATGCCTCCTGTAGGGTTCAGTTAGGTGAAAACGTTGGCAACATTTGGAATTATTAAGGGGGCATTACGGTTGGATATTGGCAAAAAAGAGCGAATTTCTTTTGTCTTAAACATTTCTTTAATCTATCTATTTTTGGAACAACTATTCATTTTATTCAACATTTCTTTTGCGCCGCCTGAAAAACAGAGCTTTCGAAGGTTAGGCAACGTTTGTTTATTTGGTTGCCATGGCAACGGAAACGAATCTCTAGTTTTAAAAAGCCGTTTAATTTTCTTGAAAACGTTCTACCAAGCATTCCTCAGTTCCCCGAGTCTCTGAAGTCCTGTCCGAGATCCAAACATTCCATAAAAGCCAGGCTACAGGTGTGCTTCGTTTACTTTTCTCCATCGAGTTTTTAGAGTCTTTCCGTTTATGAATTATGCCAAAAGTTGGTAAAAAACAGGCAGACGTCTTCAAAAAGAAACAGGGGTTTTCGAGGAACCCATAAACAGACGAGCAGAGAAACGAAGGGAAAGTACAACTGTCGGCGTCGCGTTCCTCGGCGAGGAACTCAGGAAGATACAAATATCTATATATCTCTAAAACTAAGTTCGTGAGCCCAATTCTTTTTCATTTCTGAAACACATAATTCACTATCTGTCCGTAGTAGAAATTTGAAGAAAATCTGTTAAAACAGGTTAAAGTTGCAAGCCTTTAAGCATTGCAGTCAATCGCAATTTCTCCCGTTTCATTTGCAAATTCGGAGCTACAAGCAGTTAATTTATATTTATTTAGAATATCTTATATAGTCACAGGCGGCCCAAACGTGAGATGAGAGGAAATAATTAAAATTCAAATGAGACGTACGCGAACGCGACTCTTGACTATGAGCGGTGTTGTGTTACAAAGATGCGATTTACAAGGGTTTGTATGGGAACTTCACGAATTTGCT
>OMLO01000592.1_pt1 | contig 24457 bp, 11 predicted proteins | sample 1674811 | NCBI WGS metagenome assembly OMLO01 (sample SAMN06265003, study PRJEB25207) | coral metagenome | isolation source: Coral host | place: Mexico:La Bocana,Puerto Morelos, Mexico | collected 2008-11-13
CCGTTATTTTATTTTTTTATTCACTTGATAATGAACTCAAGATGAGTTCGAAACGTCGTTTATATTCGCTAATTTTTTATACTTAATTCTCTTTCTTTGTTAATTATGAGTGAAATAGTTACCTGTCTGTCTCGAGTAGTAATAAACTATCAGGAGGCCAAGTTCAGTGCGTGTGCGCTGCTACATACATGATCTTTTGTCTGGGAATGAAACGCAAGTATTCAGCAGCTGGCTATACAGACTGCAGTATTGCAATACGGTATTGAAAAACCAAAGTAATCACTCAGGCCAATCATAAAGAACGCATTTAAACCTCAGACAAACATGTGAAGCTGAGGCGAGGGTGAGGAGGGGGAACGACATTTGGCTCGAGTTATCGGGAGGTTCGAGAAATCGAGATTCCTCTTTACTTCGGCTATTTCTAAAGTTGCACAGATTAAAATTTACCAACACATACGACGACTCTATCCGAATTTTGCGAATTGAGATATAAATGGTATCTCTTACAACACTCTGGAACCTCTAATCCGCTACCCCCGGGTTTTAAAAGGGCTTGTTATTGTCCTACTGATAGAAATCTGAACTGTCCTCATGGACGTCTTGATCTTAAAACGTTGTTAGTGATACAGTTAGAGTAGTAACATCTGTAAATGCGTAAGTACTTCATAGTAAGCTCATGAAACAGTCCACAGCTTTGGTTTCAGGGTGAGGCGGCTCAGTTGCCGTGAAAAGAGCGGTAACCTAAATGAATTTGTTCAAACTACTGTAGAAATTAAGTGAAAACCAAATTGACACCGATCATTTTGCATTTGTGCTGCCCTGTGCCGACTAAGTTCAAACGGGGATTTCAAGTTATCGCTATAATAAAGATGCTATATTTTAGGATTACTTTCCCTATTTTTTGTAGTTTTAGACAATAAAGTTAGGTGACTTATGACTAGTACATTTGCGAGGCTGCTCGCGCGGTTACGTATTGGATTTAAAAAGTAAATCGTTCATAGGTTGGGCATATAATTCTCAATTGACATTGCTGTGTTAATTGAGGTCCTATGAACGCGTCCTATGCAAAAGTTTATACTTCAGCAAAGCAAGTATATATAATCATTGTTAGTGTGTAATGAATGTATGGCTTACACTATCAATCTTTATCAAATCTGAATTCTTTTTTAACGCCAAAACTTTATCAAGAAGCAAGATACGAAGAGAACAAAAAGAACCATCAACTACAATACATGGGTTTGATAGATCTTTAACTTCTCTTAATTGACATACGGGAACTGCAAGCTAATCTGTAAGGAAAATCAATACTTCAAAACTAAAAAGGTTAACTCTCGAAAAGAAAATCAGAAAGAAGGTGGTTGCCGCTTTTGTCGGTTAGTGCTTAGTAAAATAAGCCGCTACGTTCAATTTGCTGGACGCCCAGAAGCGGTGCAAATGTTTGAGAGTAGTTGAATGCTTTATTTATTGCCAACGACAGCAAGCAATCTCCTGTTTTGTTTGTCGGACCGCTTTAATGTCTATTGATCGACAGCTGTTAGTTAGCTTACTAATAGGAACTTATGATGCAAAGGTTCTTCATTCATTTAACTTTTTCACCGCAGTTTTTTTGGAGAGTTATTACTTCATCAAGTCAGTTGTTTCATGAACGCAGTTACCTCATTTGCCATTAAGCCTTTCGTAAAAGAAGTAGCGGTGTGAATATCTGATTATTTTTTTTGAAACTCTCCTTCCATTGGCAACAACGTTTGACAAACTCTCTGTTTGATAAATATGAAAATTTTACTCTGTTTATGTTTTGAACGCGTTTTCAATAAAGCAATTCCACTTGCGCTTGTTGGAGATGAAATGATCGTAGCCATTACCCGTCATTCAAGTCAAACCAGTTTAGAGGCCGTTTGCTAGTCGTGCACATGTTTCACCCTTATCAATTAATTCACGAGAAGACCAGTGGAATCCGCGAGACTATCATACAGCGGCAGCTTACATAGATGTAACCATATTGAATTTAGACATAAGATATGACTTAAATTTTAATACTAAGGAATTTTAAGGGTTATGAGCTAGGAAAATACAGGCATCAAGAAACTATTGTAATGTAGCAAATAGTGATGTTATAATAAAGCAATGTGTAATTAGTAAAGATAATGTTTTTCTCTCTTTTATTTATTTGTGCACATAAATAAAAAAAATAAAAATCGCGCTGGTAATCCGTCTCTGAATGTAGGTTGGAGATATGATCAAAACAACGGAGCAATTTTCCGTTTAATTTAAAATTAATTATTTTTTTTATGATATCTTGAAATGTGGAAATTAAAATCCATGAGTCAGCAAAATGCAATTTTGTTTCAGTAATTATGGATAATTTTCATAGCATGGCCATACCTATGGCCACAGTATTACGAGAAACGTCTATAAATGAGTCAGTAGTGTTGGCAATTAAGCAATTTATATGCAAGTCAAAGGTTATATATATTTTTTTAGTATTTGCTAGGTCAAAATGAAAAAAAAAAAATTACTAGTGATAAACAAGATATTTATCTGCTTCTCGCCGACAGCAATATACTGATAACAGTATTTACTTTGGGGAGTGATTCTCCCGATTAAGTGCTACGCCCGAATAACGACTTTTATAAGAGAAAAAAAGTGTCACCGGCTTGATCAAATTTCACACCCTCTCGACAACAGGGCTCCCTTATTTGAAGTACTCGTGCTTTTGTAGGCTCAAAATTAAAAAAAAAAGGTAATAAGCAAGATACTTATCTGCAGCTCGCCAACTGCAATATACTGATTACCTTATTTACCTTGGAAAGTGACTCACGCGCCAGTAGAGCGCTGCGTCCGCATAACGACATTCATAAGAGCAAAATAGCTAATAAGTGTCACCTTTGAACAAGCTTGTTACCCTTTTGACAACAGCGCGGCGTTTTTTGAAGTACTCAACTCAAGTGTGGTGATTTTAGAGTAACTCGAAGTAAGATTCAAAAGCGATATGGTTAGTTTAAGATCATACAGCTCGATCTCATAAATAATATGGGTAATGATTATATACCCTGCGAGCAAAGTCACTTCGATCTTTGCTCACAGGGTCAGATAATGCTGATAATCGCTAATGAAATGTCATTTAATTTTGAGAGTCCTGTTTTTCGGGTAGCGAGGGGCATTATCTATTCGCACACGAAGCAACGCTTTTTTTTTTTTAACCAAACCTAACAGTTGGATGGTATGTAATGCATAAAACGCGAGAGTCGACTGTGTTTGACGGTACATTTCTAAGCACCGAGAACGACGCGCAGTGGAGTATTTTGACTAACTCCGAGGTGAAAGAAAATTAATATGGTCTAGCACTGTCTTGAGTGTTTGATATATCTTCTCAATCGAAAATACAACTAAAAAGAAAACAGAGAAATAAAATTGTAAAAATCTATACTAATTAAGGTCAGATATCCAAACATCGTCACGGTCGTTATTTCCGTTGTTTAAACCTGATGAAATTTTAATGAGTTTGAGAATGTATATAGAAAGTTTGGGTTTTCCCATATCTCGTTCCTTACGGGACTAGAGCCAGATAAGAGACGACATTGCACAAACCAGAGTCTCCAAGATAAACAGCGAGGCGACACTATCGATGCCACTGTGCTGATAGCAAGCCCTTGGCTTTAAAGGCATGAAAATGTTTCAGGTTTCAGCGTAGGAAAACTTGTCCGTGACCTAAAATTTTGTTTACTGCACGTGTCTCATTAGAATATGAATTAAATAGATTATTTCTAGAAACTCAATATCGTACTAAGCAGATTCAAAGTAAGCATTTGTATTTCGAACACAATCAGTTTTTTAAAGGCGATAACTCTTCTTCAGCTGTATGGACAACTGTGTACACACTAAAGCCTTGAAACGGAAGCGTCCACGACTCAAACAAAAGTGCCCATCAAAACCTCTCCGATCTCTAGAAGATCAATAAGACCCATTACATGTGTCACTTTGAAAAGAGGAATACGTCCTTGCAGAGCGTTTTCCTAAGAATCAAGTTGTTTCATTGAGATGGCTGACAATTTTAGCGTCGTTTTACAAGGACTTTACCTTGACTCTGACGTTCCGTTTCCCTTGTACATGTTCGACGTTGCAGTGAATATTGTTTTTTCACTAATAACGATAACTGGCAACGCGCTTATCATAGCCGCGCTCCGAAGGATTCCGTTAACCCAAGTTCACACAGTTTTAAAGGCGTTTCTTTTCAACCTCGCCCTGGCTGACCTGAGTGTGGGACTTGTTGTTCAACCATTGTACATCTCGTCCGTGTTAACAGCGACGTTTGGTTACCAGAACGCTTCGCGTATTCTAGGGGCGGCGTTTTATCTCGCAAACTGGTGTTTGCCAAGTGTCTCCATCAGTTTTCTTACAGCGATAGCGGTGGATCGTTTTCTTTGCTTGTACCTTCGTGTTCGCTATCGCTACGTAGTCACATTGAAGAAAGTCACTGTGGCATTGGTGGCGCTGTGGATTTACACGTGTGCCGGAACATTGCTCATCATTTTCAACAGCACAGTTTACAACATCCTGGCCAATTTTAGCTTAGCAGTTTGCTTGGCGTTAACGACCTTTTGTTATCTGAAGATTTATTTGACGCTGAGACGCCACAACAACTGTGTCCGGCTTCCTCTCCAAGCTGCAAACATTTCGTGCCAAAAAGAACTCGCCAGCAGGAAAAACTTCAATTTTATGCGTTACAAGCGTTCTGTTTGGAACATGTTGTATGTTTACGGTGCATTTATCCTCTGTTCTCTGCCTTTGTTTTGCATCCTGGTTGTAATTCACGTGCGTGGCTTGGACAGAACGACAAAAATGTGCCGATTTTTTGCGGCGACTTTGATTTTTATCAACTGCTCCTTAAACCCGTTACTTTATTGCTGGAAAATTCGTGAAATAAGGCGTGTGGTGCTGGGAATTTTGTCGAATATTTTTTGCAAATAATGCACATCCTCTCTTAATTAATTTTTAGAAATCTTTTTGAGTTAACTTTGTTAATTCGGAGAATGGGAGTGGGTTTTTTTATTAGAATACATGCATATTAGATGTTTCCTTTCGATTGATTAAAGCGGTTTTCTTGAGTGCTTTCTTTTGCTAATGGCTCGGTTAGGAAATTTAATCTTAAAAGTTTAGAGATCACCAAAGAAGGATACGATCTGCTCGAGGCGCAGCCGATAGCAACTCTAGCTTCTTGAGTGCTCTGTCTTCAATTTTCGCAAGTGAATTTTAACTAGATGATGCTCAGTTCAAAAAACATACTTAGTCATTTATCAAACACGATAGATCGTGTTTGATCACATTTCCAAACAGTGAGAAGAGAGCAAAAAATACGACGCGTTGTGTGTTGTAACGTTGGTGTTTGTAAATTTGGTCAAACACCGTTTTTGAGTGTTTGATATCTCAATCGAAACTAAAAATAACGAGGAAATAAAAACGTAAAATTCTATGCTCATTACGATCAGATATTCTTTGTTTAAACTTCTCTTTTAACTTTGGTAATTAATAGAATGTTCGATGGCCAGTCGAGCGAAAACGAAAATAAGAAATATCAGGCAATTAACTTTGCCACGCCATGATAATGGCTTTGCATCATAAGATTATGAATACACTTTTTTAAAAAGAATATTGCTTTTTCCGCCCAGGCTGAATATTCTCATTTCAGTCTTGCCGCTCTTGGGCTGAAAATGTTCTTGTGAATATTCTAAGATTAGATAAAGGAATACAATGTGAACTGTGACAATATTAAGACGTCAGATTATCTGTCCCGTCATGACATTGATGTTGAGCGAGACTTGCACAAATGTTATTAAAATCGAACATGCGGCCAGGACTGAGCTTATTTTCATTCTGGCTAGATTTTCCACGAACAATGCATTATCACAAATATCCCTGCTATAATAATAAAACAGTATCTGATATTATTTATACTTTTAAATATGTTATTTCAAATAACATTTTGTCGTCTCGTCATATAAAAGCTAACGGTTCGCTACCATTGACGATATTTTTTGTTCATTTTGAGGCCTTAACGGTCTCTGGCTGAATGAAAAATGTTTGTTGTGTCATGTTACTCTGAAAAGGAGATTTAAAACAGATATAAATGATATATTTATTTGAACTATTTGTGAATAAATTAATTTTCTTGATTATTATTAACAATTCATAATATAAAGCTTACATGTACATCGGACACTTAATCGATTAGTTTAGAACCACGTTACGTTTCTTTTTGTTTTGCGAACTAAGGTGGTTTGGAACGTTTGCGTTTATTTATCAATTTGTAACAGTGCTTTGTTCTGTCAATAAACACCATTATGCATGTCCAGAAGAATAACTTTTCTACAGAAGATTTCAGTAAAGTTAAAAGTCAAACTGATGCCGTCTTTTCGCATTTGGCATCCCTCTCGTCTAAACTACTTTTTTTTTTATAAGAATATTGCCGAGGCTGAATATTTTTCTTCCTATTTCAGGCTGAAAATTTTCTTGTGAATATCATGTACTTAGATTATAGCGTATAACATTTCTGTTTTCGAAGGTATTTGGTGTCCAGATGGCGTTAAAGTAATTTTGGAGCCAGCTGCCTGATATGACGCACATAATATCTTGCAGAAATGTTATTAGCATCGAACGTACAGCAAGTGCCGTATTTGTTGCTATTTTCTTTATTTGCCGTTTAGAGACAGGAATAATTTTACATGGTTTTAGATAAACACATGTAATTGTATTGTATTTCGAAACTTTAGGCACAAAAAAATATATTCTCTGCAAATGAAGTTTTCTTACATATGAGAGTGTTTTAAATGCTGTCTCCTCGAATCTCCCATGCCCTCTAGCAGTTTCACTTTGCATAAGCCATCCCCCTCTTTCAAGTGAGCTCTGGTTAGCAGTATTTAAAGACAACCTTACTCTTATTAATCGAGAGAATCACCGAACTAGGACGTGTTGGTGACATCATGATGCTGAGAGCAAGATGAATTTAGTTTTGACAGTCGAAATAAAAGAGCGGTATTTCTTTTCGCAGTACTTTCTTAAGAAATAACAAATACTTTTTCCCTGTTTGTATCGAATTATAGAAACACTCGTGAAAGTACTAGTTTGGACAAACTCCCAAACTTCCTCTAGCACCGTGCTGGATTTCTATCGCGCGTTAGTTGATTGACTTGGTCATCTTTTACGCATTAAAGTCGAGAGCGAATAATGTAATTGTTTTAGTGTAAAAATGCTGGTCGATCGTCGTTGAAAATTTTATCGAAATCCTCTTTACAGATACTACGAAAACGCAAAGAAGGGCTGAAATTTTAAACGGCCTTCTTGATAAAACACTAGTACTGATTTATGCTAAAACGCGATGAGCTGACACATACTGATTGCCTCACTGAAGTGGAATAAATAATTAACATTGGGATTTCTTCTAAATTGTAAGTTCATTTGAATTTTGAAAAAGTGCTTTAGGAAATATTTCACCAGCTCCCTAAATACAGACACCTTCAAGAAATTTCATATTAAGGATCTTTTCACACTTAAGCTCTTGTTTCAAAGGATTACTTCAAAATGTAAAATTAATCCTAAACCCTAGAAACCTGTGTTTATTCAGCTTCGATTTGCAGGAAAACCTAATTATCATGTTCGAGCTTACGAAATGGACAGTTTAATGGACAGTAGATATTGCTCTCACATCAGCTGGAAACAAATTTTATCAGATTCGACCAAAAGTAACGTAAATCCAAAAATATAAACTGCGGAAAGCCTTTTTTTCGCGAAACCGTCTCTATGGCAACATATTTCTTTCGGAAGCATTCTTGGTCATAGATGATTACTTATAACCATTAGTATTTTAACAACTCAGTTCTGTTTACGTAAGCAAAGCTCAAAGTGTACATTTTCCTTTTTTATTTACGTTTTCAAATTATAGCTCGTTCTGTATTCATGAAACATTGGTTTGCAAGCGTAAAATTGATGAAGACACTTGAATTCTTGGGAGAAAATTTAACAAAAGAATCCACCGACAAAAGGGGGTAAATTTGCCGTTAACTGTCAAGACTTGATTTGAAAAAGGCCCATAGGTGCCAAAGAAAAATTGAATAACCAAAAGAAACGACATTGAAGTGAGACCACGCAAACGTTGTTACAGACAAACGCACACAAAAATGTCGCTAGGCTTTGTAGATCGTGAACTATACATTTATTTTATTTCGATTTTTTGATTTGGCAATTACCCTATATGGAATGATGGATCAGTGAAATTGATTTCAGAAGAGATGTTTGTTCTCCCCGGAAGCGCAATTCGCTTTCAGGAGATTCCTTATTTAGATGCAAATAAGAATGTTTTAACAACTTGACAACATATGATGTATTAACTCAAAGACGCAAATGGCGTAAAATTTGTGAATGATCTTATGAACGTGAGACGTTTTGTGCTGATGGCAGCTGAATAAATATATACGTGGTTTGGATATGAATCCTTTATATAGTCACTGAAGTAAATAAATCACCGAGTGTAATGGTTCGTAAAGATTAAACTGAAACCATTAGGCCTGTTATAAGTTATAAAAAAGCGTACTTCTGCCCGTGAACGTTTGCGTTTCAATAGGATGGCTGAGAATTTCACCGAAGTTTTGAAAGGTCTCTATTTGGATCCAGAAATCCCACTTGCGTTGTACGTCTTCGATTTGACAGTAAACGCTGTTTTTTCGATCTTGACGATAATTGGAAACGTTCTTATAATGGCGGCTCTACGGAAGATCCATTTAACACAAGTTCATACAGTTTTCAAAGCATTCCTCTTCAATCTCTCGTTGGCCGATCTTGGTGTGGGCCTTGTAGTACAGCCGTTGTATATCTCGGCTGTGCTAACTGCTATGAGTGGCTTCAGGGATGCCTCGCGTATTCTCGGGGCACTGTTCTACCTCGGGAACTGGTTCTTACCTAACGTGTCTTTTCTCTTTCTGACCCTAATTGCGCTTGATCGTTTTCTAGTCTTACACCTCCGCCTCAGGTATCGCAACCTGGTGACTTTGAAGAAAGTAGTGATACTGTTGTTGATCATGTGGTTTGTGACATTCGCCGGGACGATGCTAATCATTTATGACAACAGAATTTACAACATCGTGGCAAACTTTGGTTTAGCAGTGTGTTTATCCTTAACAACATATTGTTACTTGAAGATTTATTTAACTCTTCGACGCCATGACAAAAGCGTGAGGGAGCAGAGTCCACTTGAAACTGTGTATGCAACAAGCCGAATACAACCTCAAAGCGGGAAAAGTTTTAATGTACTGCGTTTCAAGCGTTCGGTTTGGAACATGTTCTATGTTTATGTCGCTTTTGTTCTCTGTTATCTACCACTGTTTTGCATCTTGATCGTAATTCATGTTCGAGGAGTGGACAGAACAACGAAAATATTCCGATTTTTAGGGGCGACATTGATTTTCATTAACTCTTCCCTCAACCCGCTTCTTTATTGCTGGAAAATCCGTGAAATAAGGCGTGTTGTGTTGAAAACGTTATCAAACGTTATCTGCTTATAATAGGGCGGGAATATTCGTTCAATTCTATCTTTTAGGGCCCAGTTACATGATGAATTTAAGCCCGGGCTGAAAATTCACCCGACTAGCGGGGCTGAAATTTTGTTGCGATTACATGACGAATTTCAGCCGGGCTGAAATATTAGCCATCTTATTTCCTAGAGAACAAAATCACTGCGCACGTCCAACCTCGCTTATCAGCCCGGGCTGAGGAAATTCCGTTTCGATTACACGGGATTTCAGCCCGTTGGCTCGGGCTGCTCGGGCTGATCATGAATTGCGACCCGGGCTTAATTAATCGTTCTCCATATAATCACCTACTTGATTCTAAGACTGAGGATTTGTTTCAGAACCGGGCTCCGTCTAACTTCAGCTCGGTTAACCGGGCTGACATTTCAGCCTGGGCTGAAATTCAGCATGTAACCAGTCCCTAAAGGTAATGAAAGATCATTGTGTTTGCAATGGTTTTGTAAGCTTTTTAACTAAGTTTCTAACTGAGTTAAAAAAAGGTCTAAAATTAAAATAAAAAAAAGTATAATTGGTTTATTTACTGTTGAGTTTTGTTGCGAATCTGTGAATTCGCTCCTCCTATCGTAGCAAAATATTCATCTTTGCCACACTCAATATAAACAGTGATTAAAATCAGCGATTTTTCACTAGAGGGACAAAGCCATTTCCCAAGTTCTTTTTATTCCTATGTCAAACTAGTGTTCGTGAGAAATCGTTTGATGGAAAGGTCTTTCATCTTCATGTTGATTTTCAGAAAGCAGTTTAGGCAAAAATGCGATATCTCTTTTATACGTCATGCAGTCCAAAAAGTACTAAATACCATACGAGATACATTAATATATATGTTGTAGTTAAAAATTAAATTCAGTTAAAAATTATTTTAACCTAGTTGGATTCTCAATATCCTTTGTCTTCTAACCCTAATTATTCATAATCAATGAATAAGTAGGGTTAAGAGATAAAGGAATTTAATTTTTACCTGAATTTAATTTTTAACTACAACATATATATATATATTTTTAAGGGGCATTACGGTTGCATTTTGGCAAAAAAGAAAGAATTTGTCGACGTTTTTTATTCTCTTAAACATTTCTTTAATCTATCTACTTTTAGAACATACAGATTCATTTTATTCAAAATTTTTTTTTGCGCCGCCTAAAAAAGAGAGCTTTTGAAGGTTAGGCAACGTTTGTTTATTTGGTTGCCATTAATTTTGTTTGAAAACGTTCTATTAAGCATTCGTCAGTTCCCTGAGTCCCTGAAGTCCTGTCCGAGATCAAAACATTTTGGTTTTGCTGAATCTCAGCTTTGTCAAGGTGGTAAAAGAAAAAAGGTGGCAAAAAAGGAACTAAGAATACTCACCAGTGGATGTCTTTCAAAGTGTTACAGGCCATTTCAGTGAGTTAGTGGCCTTTAAGCACTGGTTTTATATGTAATTTGTCTTTTTTTTTAAAATGTAAATGGTTGCCATGGTAACAGAATTGTTCAGGAAGCGATAATCCTCAATTAGTTTGTGCCAAGAATCATGACATTCTTGTAAAAAGAAAGTCCTCAAAATTGGTGGGGCACAAATGTAACTCTTAAACCACTAGTCCGAAATAAATAGTTAATTATTATTATTATGGCAGATAATGGTCTTGCCTTCACCTTGCAAAGTTTGTACTAATTTCATTGAATTCTTGGGGAGTTATGCTGTCTAAATTGTACCCAAAACCAACTGTAATGCCCTCTTAATTCTAGGTATTCCGCAGAACTGATTTGGTTAGGGAGGGATTTAACCTGCGAACAGGCTCGCAGTTGGGTTTTCGGACGACCTAGCCGAGTATGATCAAAGGCGAGTGTAAGACGAAAGCCGTCTGGTGAGGATAGGGAGCCCTGACTGTCGGGAGCCTGAAAATCTTAGAGTAGAAAGGTTACAATAATGGTGCTTGGAGTATAAAAAAACGATAATAAAAATATTTTTTGAGGTCTGTAATAACCGAACTATGCAAATAAAGCTAAACTATCTAAACAATATTAAAAATAGCACCTGTCAATTTGTGGTTAAGTTACCAAGACACCATAAAATTTGCACACTAATGACATATCATTCCAAATTGTTCCGAGATAAATTTAGAATATTCACCAACCCAAGAAGGTTAAGGCCTGGGTACGGAATGTAAAGAAGAATTATGGTTGGGTAGCCTTATCCATTGTTACATTTGTATCAACAAGCTGAACTTTCCCCTGATTGTAAAACTCGCGTCCCGCCTAACATCAACAAATTGACACTATTTTGATCGTGACATATCACGTGATCGTTTGGTAAGAAAAAAATATTAAATCGGCGAAGTGGTGGCGAATTTTAGTTGAATTGATCAATAAATGAGCGTTTTCGATGCCAATTCCAATTGTCTACCTTGCTACTTTTGGAATGATCTTCCTTGATTTCCTTTTCAGAAGTATATAAATGATCAAGACCCGAACTCCCGACCTTGGCTGAAAAAAGATAAAAGAGGGACGGTCATTTCAAACATGAGAGGACGGAAATAATTGATCTACATCTAAAAACCGCTACAAATTCCTCAAATAATGGCTATTTTCGCAAAAAATCACGTGACATGTCACGTGACCTGTCAGAAGCCCCAATTCTGCTTTGAAATGATCAGGATATTAAAACCCAACTGTGTTCTAAGTTTGGTTCCATTGCCATTGACGCCTTCTGAAAATAAGTTATGTTTACCAGTAAAAGCCTAGACCCAGGCCTTAAGGTACCCATCAACATTTGTAGATTACTGCCTGAACGCTTTTGAAATTAGAAGTGTTCAAAGTTGTTGTGGACTTGAAAACGCCCACCACACATCAAGCCCAAATAGGATTAAAGGAATTTAGAAAAAGTGTTCTTCTAAGATATATTTTTTAGAGCTTTTCGCTATTAGCAAGGCTAAAATATAGACACTGAAGAGGAATTTAAAATTTGAGTTGTTTGTTATTTGCATGAAGAGATGTCTGATGTATTCTCTACTGCTGCTCTTCTAGGAAGCTTGTGTGAACCTAGATGCTTAATTGTGTCATGAAGAGCTTGGGTGACAGGCCTGGCGAAAGAGTTGTTATAAATTTCCACAAAAGTTGCGAAAAGAAACGGCAGAAAGTTGACCACTTTTGTGAAGTCTTGCTAAAACGCTGCTTATCAGTACTTTGAAAAAAATGAAGCAAAAAAATGTTCTTATTTATCTAAGGAGGTGATGTACAATATAGGTTTCCACGGAAATCTCAGCATTGTACGGAGACAATGGGCAACGATCGCTAAGACAGATTTCAGTTCTCTCTCATCGTTTGTAGCGATGATATGGTAACCATTCCCAAGGAACTGTAGCAGTCACAGAGGGCCCAGGCTCAGAATATCACCTCTTGGTCAAAATGGCGGCAGCAATATCATTTGGATACCTATGAAGCTTTAGAAAATAGCCCAAAGTAAAAATATGCGCGCCAAATTTTAGTAAAATCATGATAGATAGAAACACAGTACCAGCTGTAAGAGCTTTTGACGTGATGATGGCGCGAGCAAACTAAGATAATTCACATTTTGATGAGCAAATTATACAAGTTATTTATTTATCTACTATATTCAAGGATTGGGGAAACATTTCCGTGATCCGTGGTAGAACACAATTAGAAACTACCAAAATTACCAATATACTACTTGAAAAAAAGCTTTTTTTTGTCACCTGAGGGTGAGTAAAGAAAATCATAGGCAAAATGTTGTTGCAAAGCTTGCAGTTAACCAAAGGAATCTCAATACACATATGAATTGTTTCAAAGAAATTATAGAGCCGTTAAAGTTATTTTAATTATCTAACTCTTATAGATAATATTATACAAGAAAGGTGAAAAACTGTGCGACTTGTCAATGCACACAAATCAGAACAATAACTATAATGAATTTACACAGTGCTATTTTCAAGTTTTGATGTCACTTTTTGGCAATTTGGCAACAATTATACAATAACAGCTAAATCTCTTGTCATACTGAATGGTAAAACTCGGCGAAAACTTTTTTCACTTTTTAAGCATGCCAATACGTGCTACAAAATGAAAATGTATCAGCTACGTATAAAGCATGTTTAGTTCACCCACAGTGCTTAGTGACAAGGCAAGCTTAAACGTCTTGCCGGCTCCCCGGGCCGGCAAACGATAATTATATGCAGGTTGCGGAAAAGGGTTAAAGAAATTGTCTTTTTTTTCTTTTTAGGGTCTTCTGAAGCTTAACTACTCTAAAGCACAATGTTGGAAATTTCCACGGGTCTCCTTCAGGAATGTTAAGTAAATAAATCAAAATGGTGGACTGATGTCTTGTTTTGCTACGACCGCATTTCAAGACACAACGTGACAGTTCGGTGATATACTAACGCCTTCGTACAGTTATGTGGAAAAGAAACCCGGTTAATAACTTGATTTCAATATGTGGTCAAGTCTGCGAGAAACAAAAAAGCCGTCTGATCGTGTCCTTCACTGGTTGTCTCTCTTCTTTCATCTTCCAGCAGTACAGAAATGGGTTTATAGAGGAGTTCAGCAGGAGAAACGTTATTGCTACAGCCCCGGGGAAGGAAAGAGATTGCATATCTAATTCTGCAAAATACTCTAAGGCTCCGATTATACTGATTGGAAGGTAACAAGCAAGCAATGCCATTTGCAACGACAACGCGCTGGATACTGTCCTCTTGTAACGTGCTAGATTCATTGGAATTCCTCCTCCGTGCGTTTGTCCTGGATTGCCATGGCCTTGTACTTGAGTTTGGCGATGGTGAAGTGTGAGAAAAATTTTCGAGTAACAGAACGTTGAGATTACAATGCACAAGATGACTACCATGATAGCCATACTTGCAGCTATACGAGGTTTATATGATACTATAAATGAAATTAAAATGCAGAGAAGCCAAAAAGCAGCAACAAGAATCCGTGCTCTCCTCAAAGTTACCACCTGTCTGTATCGTATCCCCATCATTAGGGCAAAAAGTCTGTCCACACTTATTGCAGTCAGTGTTAGCAAAGAAACTCCACAGAAAATTGCACCTACAGCGGCAATAAGGTAAAGAAGAAAAAAACAAAGTTTGGAATGTTCTGGAGACAAATAATAGGTGGCGACGAGAGGCTGAGTGAAAATACCCACACATAGATCGGTCGCTGCAAGGCAGATGAAGAAAAGCTTTGACGGTGGTCGAAGAGATGATGCCTTTTTAATAGCAACAATGATCAGAGAATTCCCGAGAAATGCAGCGACCGATAGAGGGATGTTTAGTGCTGAAATAAATATTTTAAGATATATTCCAAAAAAACCTGTCGAGCAAATTAACTGCTCAGCTGTCGTGCTGTTTCCATCCTCGGATAGATTCACCATTTTGTCGTTGAGACTGTATGAAATGTAAAGTAAAGTAGAGATGTTTATGGGTAAACAGTATGTTGCTATCAAAATCCTCTTTGGACGTCTATAAGGTCTGTCATCTGTTACGAAGACGTTTTCAGCTTTCTTCGACTGATTCGTTGTCGGGTTGGTAACACCGGTTGGCCACGCCACCTGTTGTTTAGAAAAAAAGAGATTTTATGTGAATTACTTCATAAAATGGACTAAAAATTAGGCACTATTCGAGAACACGGCTTTGCAAACACCAAAAATACTTATGCGACAAGTGTGGACATAACGGAAATAATTTCGGTTCTCAGCCTCTTCAAGGCGTTTAGTTAGTTGGGCCAGTGCAGAGTAAAATTATGCGCAAACAAAAAAAAAAAAAAATAGGTTTGCTTCCCTATCTTGAAAATGTCCCACGTGGACGCAGGTTTGGTGTATACCATAAAATTTCGCTGACATGCAGGGACGCCATCGATGGATTTGGTTAAGCTGAAATTTCTTTGAAGCGCTGTTTTATTCTCAGCGTCAAATTTGATCAATCTCATACATTAAAGTATCAGTTTTTTTGTCAAAGCGTATGTCACGTTCAGCATTTCGAATTTTGAAAATAACAAGACTGACTAATTGACTCGACTTAAATTTTCTTCATTTTTTGGGGGAAAAATATTGAAAAAAATGGTTATTTCGAAACCAACATCATTAATTGTTATTCGCCTTTAACTGTGTTATTATTATAAACAGCTGCCATTTGCAGCTTTTAACGCGGAAAATAAACAACTTTTTTCACTAAGCGAATAAACACGATAACTCTCACTTACGGGAATAGATGGAGCTTACTCAGTAACAGTTCATTCCAATTTAAACTGCCTTAGAGGGTTAAGATTTTTTGGGAATTTTGAAATTTCCTCCAGTGCTTTTCTTTTGGAGAATGACATTTCTCAAAACTGATTATAAATTTTACTCTTTGTCTGCCCAATCGCCCAATAGACGACTACTCGAGCAAAATCCTAATTAGAAATTGAACTTGTTAGCTTTCACGTTAGTGTTGTCAAGACATGACATTTGTTTTCTTGCAAAACTGTTCTGAGGTGCAGGCAGCTGCTGTACTACCGAAGACATTTCAATTCTATTGATTTCTTAAGTCACCAGTTGGAACTCAGCCACAGTATTTTGAGCTTTCACCTCGTACAAAACTGTCTTGAAAATTAAAGAAAACGTCCAAAAGTTTTAAGTTTGAAAGAAATGTTTCGACAGAAAGTGCTGTCATTTTCAGATGATTGATCTTTAAATTGAAGGAAAGATGAAAATAATAGCTTAGCAAAAATTAAAAAAAACACACCTAAGAGATAATAATAAACCATAAAGGAACAAACATGGTTAAGGATGGAGAAGATTTAACAGGATTACAAACTACGAACTTGATACGTTTAGGGGCTGAACTTTTCAAGATCCTCAGACCATGACGTAGGTTCTTTAAGGTCCGGGATAAAACTTTTACACTAAACCTAAAACAAACACTTAAATTTTATTTTAACTAGTCTGACACTAGTATGGCGAGAGTTGCCATGATCTTGTCTCTAACATGATTTCAAAAAAATATATAATAAATAAAATATACCTGAATTAGGATGGTTAATCGTAAGCTCGTCTCATAACGTGCTTGTTCTCAGTGAGAGCTTTAACAATAATGCCACAAACAGCGTGAACTCGCATCTCGCGCGCTGCTGCGGTAACAAAAATATTTTTAACTAGATTATTCGGTGATTTTTGAATATATGAACGCTTAAAGTGGGTTTAATTTCTGTCATTACGCATTAATTTTAATATTTTTATCTTATAGCGTCCTCTTTTTATCGTCATATCCAGTGGTTACTAAGGTAATGATATTCGACTGATTAATGCCTCAACAATGGTATGGCGATAAAACTGTATTATTTAAGACTGCTTTGTTAGCGTTGTCATGCTAGAAAGCGAATTTCCTATATTAATGATCAGTTAAGCTAGTCACGGAATCCGAATGTAAATTCTGATAATTAAGGCAGGGTGAAAATTGGCGCGATTCCCAAATACGTTATAGGACGTATCCTACTGCCATGCGTGCTGACGCAACATGATAGAGCACTATGCTTTGAACGTATGTAGTGGTGCACAGGTTGATGTGAGTCTGTTCGGAAAATGCCATCCAATACCACTCATATCAAATCGTCAAAAAGTCGCAATTCAACAATATTCCAACTCTCTTAATTCAGGCCCACTAACGGTGTGCGACAAGATGCCAATCCAGTGGGTTAGGTCGGACAGGAAGCTGAAAATATTTGGACCTCGAGCCAAATATATTCCAGTCCGGACCTCCCGATATTTGAATAAAGGGTGAAAGTTTTAAAAGAAACTGTGTTGCTGCGTTGGTGGGGGTAACAAGGTAATTTGGTTATATCAACTAAGTTGAAAATGTAAATTGGCCACCGTAACGAGTTTAAAAGCTGACGTTTCGAGCGTTGTGAACTCTTCCTGTATCCGTTGTAAACACCTGCCGCAATGATTTCATTCATCAGCTTAAAATAGCTGGTATGACGTATAATAGTAAAAATGTTGACTAAAAAGAGAAACCTTGCAATTGGTTTATTTTCCTCTCTTCCAAAGCAATAGAGCAGCAGTCACAATATAATCAAAGGTGAATGTGTGTGAGACATTTTCTTCATTCAACACTACAAGCTTTTACTAAGATCTCGGCCTTAAAAGCTCGTTGTTCATTAAGCGTCATTTGCATTGTATTATTTGAGAAAATTCGTAATTCTTTCTGTATTTTTGTACTTAGAATCGGTTTGCACGATAAAAATTGACCTGAGATGTTGAAGCTGACCCGTGCGAAACTATTTACATGGGATCACCTGCATATGTCTAACTAGTTCCACTAATTATATTCACACCCCGATAACACTGGCACCTTGTTTGTACCCTATAAATCCTTATAATAGCACCATGATTATAGTCACGTTTCCCTCGATTGCTTCTTGTTCTACACTGAGAATTGGGCCATACTTATTTTACATAGAGAAATTTATTATTCAATTCAAAACAACAGAAAAAAATTATAGGTCACCACACTCGTTTTCGAAGAAATGACGATTTACTTCTATGGCGGGGTCCAACCGTAAAGAAAAAGCCGCCATTTTCTAATGCGCGCGTGCTAATCACGTGTGAAATTGTGCGCAGTAGGGGATGCGCAGTGTAATACTGGAGAATGACCTTAAGTAAACTTGCGAAATCTGTGGTGTGAGTTGCTGCAAGTGTTTCAGGCAGTGTCCACATTACGCCGGAGAAATTTCAAAACAAAGATTAATTTCTATGGCTAGACCTACCGTCCACACCTATCCGTCACGAAAACAGAGCTTTTAGAAAACACTCTTGAAATCGGAGGGATTTGAAAACGCCAACTTCTCGTTTCGATTAAAGTCCAATTTATGTCCTGATAAATTTAAGTTAATGGGACAACCATGAGCGATTACGAGCTGGTTGTGTGACGTGCTATAAGGTGGAGAGTTGGTTTTCACAGTCCAAAGCTTATAGCGTGATCACATACATTTGTAACGCAAACTGTTCAGTAAGCCAATCAGAATTGGCTGGTATTTCACCGGTCAATTGATCCCCTGGCATCGTGCACGAGTTGTGTGTTCATTCATTCCTTCACTGCGAACTAGCAATTTGTCTTGTTCTGCGACGTGTTTTTTCCCTCCCTCCCACCCTTAAGCATGCCACACAATTACTTATAATATGTCCTGGCCGCCATGTTACGAGATCATTGACTAGCTTTACTATGTACAGTCAATGTACATGTATCTAATTTTTTGATACGCGGCAATATGTATTGAGATCTCTTTATACAAAACGTTACAGTTAGGAGCTAGTTTCGTTACTGTTAGCAACTAATGCTGTTGGTACTTATGCAGTTTATCTGCATCAAAGACACTGAATGAATTGATTAGCCTTGTCTAATCTCAAGGACTGCATAATTGTAGTAAGGAGTCAGTCTAAAATTTAAACTTGTCTTAAAATTAAAATACACTAATAAACTTTGGGTTGGGATGAAGTGCTCCCATACAGGTACTCTTGGTCCCATAGACTCACAGATTTGATGGGCTGCCATGGTAACCATGTGTCTTAACTCCCTTACGACTAGGACCCTCTTTCGGGGTATAGTGACCTGCAGCCCCGAAGAGGATTAGGGGGCTTTGACTCCCCTTACCGAACCAGATTAGTTATTCATTTATTGATGGTATTTAGTTCCACTGGCCTGCTATTGTAGTACTTCATTCCCAACCCCTTGCCCCACATATCATTGTTGTGTTCTTGTTTCTCATGGGTTGGGAGCATTAACCTCAATTTTCGAATTCTTTTTACGTGGTGTAGATAGAAAATTTATGCGCGTGCTAGTATTAATCAAAACGATACCAGCTCAAAGCCTCTTTGGAAAGTATTCTCTAATCAACAAGTGACGTGGAATTACTGGTGTTATGTCTCCAGAGCACTCTAAATTGTGCATTTATGTGCTGGTGCCTTTTCTTACAATACACGGAGTAATTTTGCTGACAATGTCCGCAACAATTGTAGACAGACTTCTGGCCTTTTTAGTGGGGCTGAAATATAGACATCTAGTAACTTTGAGGGGAGTTCGAAACATCGTAGTTACTTTTTTTGGATATGTTGTACATTCATTGCAATTACTTTAACTTACAACCCTCGCGTAGCGGACTACATAGTATTCGTCATAGTAATATTGTGCATAGTGATTCAACCTTCTGCTACTCGAAAATCTATTGCACACTTCAATATCGCCATATTAAGTGCACGATCATGCTCAGCAAGGACAAACGAAGGGAGGAGGAATTCCATTGACTATTATAAAAAAAATTCACTGCCTGACGAGTGAATTCCACGTTATATTTCACCGATATCGCACGATGAATCGCGAAGTCAATGTCAATGCGTTTTCGCGTACTTTTGAGTGTAAGTGGTTTCCTCAAATTTTCTAAAAATTTAAATTTCAATTCAAAATTTGGCAGACATTCGTATTCGTTTATTTCCAAGGTGTTTTTTCGTATCACGAGTTGCATTTTTGTTTTCACGATAGCTGCAATTTTTGCTCGCGACTCACGTCAGCAATATCGCTTCATGGACAAGTGCATCCACACTAAATACCCTCTCTTCGATAGCCAATCAGACCGCGTCTTTACCTTTAGCTATGTGATTCTGCTACACATAGGAAGACAGCGCCCATTGCGTTGTGATTGCAAATGGCATTACTGGCCTTTTATTTCCTTTGGTTTATAACAAATGTTTTCTCACAATTTCACGCACCTGAGCCTTATCTTGACTTTGCATCAGCTGTAATACGTACTCTCGTTTTGTTAAACCATTACTAGAAGATTTGGTGTAGGAATGAGACAAGCAGTAAAGGACACAATCAGACAATGTTGTTGTTTATCGAGCTAACATCGGGCAGGGATTAAGCCCAGGATAACTTATATGTACATGCTTAAAACGAGCCAATCAGTGTCGAGTACGCGTTCGCATTAGGATTTAACTGATCGATAAATTGACGAGTTCAATATCAAGATTGAAAGCATGCTATGAGTCGCGCCTGAAGGAGTTACAGAAGTTGTATTTATCAAAACAAATACTCAGGTTAAAATAATGAATACAGCTAACCTTGAGTGTTTGCATGTACATCTCCTAGAGGAAATTGGCCATTCATCAATCATTAAGTTAATTCACAACAAAGCGGTTATGTTTCTAAGCCATTTAACCTAGAAAATGCTTCTAGTCTTCTCAGAATAAAAGATTTTTGTTAATGTGGGTTTTTTTCTGCTTTAACAGCCATAGCTGTTAACAAAATATAAGAACAAGAGTGTGGAGCTGAGTTCCTATAAAGATACCTTTTATTGAGGTTTTAGTTTACTGCAGGTTAGACACTTAGTCTTAGGGGGATTGAAGGAGCCCTCCCCCCCTTCTTGATTTTCGTTCTGTTAGGCAGAGCGAAATCCTTGGCTTGCACTGTCACGCAATAAAAAAATAATTTGAGAACTATTCGGTAGATAAAGTCAAGAAATTGTGACACTTCTCCAAGTTTGAAGTCTGTGCGTTTTTCGTAATTTCAGATATTCGTCGAAATATTTTGCACAAATTCATAGAGCCCAGTATGGGGCAGCCATACCTTTGTGGTACACCAACATGGCGGTCACAAAATAATGTAATCATCTTTAACCTACCTTGGCTATCTAAGCGACTGATTGTCTGTACTGAAGAAACAGGGATTTACATTCCTAATACTTTAACTTCTAAAATGATTAAATATCGCGAGATAGATAAGAATATGTTTTTTTTTGACAAACGCTTTCGCAGCTTTATGTCACGCACCATCATAACTCTAAAATTTAGACTGCGCTGGTTTCCAGAGGAAGCAGGCTACTCAGCTGAAGAGGAGTACACAGATATAAATTTACCACCTCTCATGTCTAATGAGAATAAAAACATTAGTGGCTCTTTAATTTGGCATTTAAGAAAATGATGACGCCACGTGCAAGCCAAGAATACAGCCCTGAGCTTGCTGCACAAGATGATACCATTTTTTGTCTGTAATGACGTTATTTGTTCCGTCATTTTGTATCCCCTAGTTATAAAGTCCAGGAATAACGAAAATTAACAAAAAACCAAGCCAGAGTGCTTATGAAATGTACATGTTCCCGAATTTCTGCTATTTGATGAAGAAAACTGAACAAAACTACAGAATTATACACAAAAAATTGATATATGGTCAAACCTACATGGAATTTCATGGTTAATATGGAAACGTCAGAACTGATAGACACACAATTCACATATCAGAATGTCCGCAGATAGTAAATGAACAGCTACTGAAAGTTTCAGCCTCTTAAAGTAAATCGTTTTTTTTTCAAAACTGTTAAAAACCTTGTGGAGGGTGGCATCCACTCTCCTCCCCCTGGTACTGATTTTTGTTATGAGCAATTGCATTTGTATACTTTAACCTTAGTAACCTTACTGCAAACAATTCCACAAAAAAGGGTATTGCAATGCAGCTTTTAAAATCAGCTGCTGTATAGTTTTCCATTATTGTATGATGTTTTCCTTGCATTCTTTGGATTTACCTAGATCAATTAAATTAAAAAAAACACCATTCTGTTGGATGCCTCACCCTGTTCTTGGTCTTTTTTGATTGGTTTCAGTAATCATGGAAGATCGGCTTCGTCCAGTCCATAAGCTAGCTCTTCGCCGCTCTGGAGGGGTTTGAGCCCAGGATAACTTATATGCACGTTCTCAAAACGAGCCAATCAGTGTGGAGTTCGACTACACGATGGAGGACATCACTAAACGGCAAGTAACACGGTCGCAACATGTTTATAAAAGTAATTTGATGAACGTATACTAAAATCACTGGAAGTGAAGGAAACACTCCTAGAAAATTAATACATGCAACACACGACTAGCTGATTACAAATAAATTTGAGCTTTGCGAAAAAGGGATCAAGTTCAAGAAGTCGGCCGCTAACTAGTGTTGTTTTAGCTGTTAGTTTCTAGCGCATAGTGACTGGGCTAAGTTTTTAAGATTTTTCTGCTGATCTAGGTTGTAAAATGTTCATGGTCGCTTATCGCGTTTGGGTTTGTAAAATTTCTTCTCAAAATTGATGGCGTTTTGGCCATGCGTATAAAGTGTGAGACTTAACGAGCTACCAAACCCTCAGAAACTACACTATCATCTGTTGTGAAGATTCGCAATGGCAATGTCCTTAAACGCATAGAGTTCAGTTAATGGTTGCACGGAAATTAAACTGCAGTAGGCTCAATCAGATCCCCTGTGTTTTGTCGAACTCCCCGAAATATAACACGCTATTTTCCAAACTTACGATAGGATACAAAAAAGAATGACTTGGAAGTAAGTTCCTTATTAGAAAACCAACAAAAGCGCACGAACTTGAGTTATATCTGACTGTCTTCAAAGAAACAGCGGGCTTTGTTGTGTTCAAAAACCCTTATTTTTCTGCCAGACGAGAAAACAGAAAGTGGATATCCAGAGATAAAGAAAATCATACAATGTGAAAGTTCTGTCGATTGGTAAAATAGCGCTATGAACTTTAGACAATGTTGTGTTGGAAAAACCGTGACGATTTCATCCTTGGATAACAACAAAATCACAAGGTGTCCTTTTTTTAGCAATTTCAGGCATTTGTGGCAGTTGGATTTCCTTGGATAAGATGAACAATACTGAACTGAAGACAGTGCGAGTCAAAGTGAAGTCACTATAGGTCGCAATATATCTTTCCCATATTAGCATCTTCTGGTCTGAGTAAAGCCCAAATATTGGACATTACGGATAGCTAAGTAACAAGGAATATTCAGTTTCCGACGATAATTAAACATTTCCCTTCCGGCATTACCCTAGAGGCATGTTTTGGAAAAAAATTTATAACAACTTAAATCAAACTCAAGGAACTGCGACCTAAATTAACAGTTTTAAGACAAGATCCTCTGAAGAAATACTTTAATTTATTCTTTGTCTTGATATAATGTTAGTCGAATTATAAAATTTTATTCCATAACGCCCTGTTCTGCCAATGGGAGTCCTTTCTGACTGGTGTCAAATACCTAACCGCCATATTCCATAATTACCGACCTACTTCCTCTTCATAAATAACACGTTTTAAAGTCATTTGTTTCCACTGAGAAATCGCCACTTAGATGATATACAGAACTGGCAGCAGTATGGAGTCGGCTCTTTCTACCACAAATTAAAAGATTACTCTATTTATCACTGCTCCCGTGATACGCATCAACGGTAAATGTTGGGACTTTAATTCCGTTTGTTCTACTATTAAACAGCAGGTGCAAGGTATTCCTGAATAAATAGTGTTTCAAGTACAAAGATTGTCACACAGAACAAGTTCCAGAAATACAGCTAGGTCTTGAAAATGAAAGTGGTGCTTTATGAAGTATAAGCTCGAAGCTGCTACTTCAAGGTAAAGAGTTTAGCATTCAACTCCATCTCTAAGGCAACCAAAATGAGACTTTCGTCAATATTCGGGAGATTGGTATTTTGGTCATTGAGCGGAAAAGGAATAACAAGTCTAAAAGTCAATGAAAAATTAAAGTAATTGTCGATACAAATTAGTGAGTTATAGACTGCCTATCTGAGAATTTACGAATGATTTCATCATCAGGAGTTTTGCTTTCATGCTCAAAGATGAGGTCAATCACACGGTGAAGTTAAGTTTATAGCAAAAATGCATCCTGATAATTAGTGCTCAAGTAATTTAAAAAATAATTCACATTATTCAAATAAACGTTGGGAATTTTCTCATTAAAGGAAAAAATAACTCTTAGTCGTTGTCCTTTAAACTGAAATGGAAAGCAGATATCGATCAGCCCATCAATGAAAGCCGAAACCGAAAGCCACCCATGTCAATGTGAAAAAGGAAAAAATACTGTTCTGGAGCCAATATGG